>PPYE01029938.1_pt1 | contig 269654 bp, 243 predicted proteins | sample 1559881 | NCBI WGS metagenome assembly PPYE01 (sample SAMN08240022, study PRJNA423297) | Human gut metagenome, whole genome shotgun sequencing project. | reverse complement strand
CCGAACAGAGAAGTTAAGCCTCGTCACGCCGATGGTACTGCGTAACAGTGGGAGAGTAGGTAGCCGCCGTTTTTAAGAAAAGTCCCCTTCAGTAGAAATATTGGAGGGGATTTTTAATTTCTTAAAACTCTGGATATTCAGAGGAAATGTTTTTTTAACATATTAAGTCGCAAACTCATCGAACAAAACATATTGTAGCTTGTTTTTATAAAAGAGTTAAACTTAAATGTTTAAATGATGTGAACGACGATAAACATATACAATTAATTGCTACATTTGTGGCCGAATCTATTGTAATTGATTAAACAACTAAAAATACAATGAAACTTTCCCCGAAATTCATATTAGCTTTTCTTCTGCTGATGCTATCTTTTAGCGTAAGCGGAAATGCTATGAATTTCTCTACTTGTATTTTTAGTGACTCACCTTGTCAATTATCAGAATTATCTTCTGACAGCAATCAACGCTCTTCTGTGGATGGGCAGTCTGTTAGCTATGATAGCGTCCGTTCTTTGTCTGTTTCTGACGTAGAATTAGGACTTAAACTCGTAACAGAATCAAACTCTAATAATTATCGTCTGCGGAGAATCATTGAAATCAATGACTCCTTGAAAGACGTTATGCAAAAGTTTCTCGTGTTAAGAGAAAACTCTTTAGTATTGGATCAAAGTAAATCATTTTATTCCGATAAGGATCCACATTACTCCATTACGTGTAGCGACTACTACGTGTTCGCTTTAAGACGCATCCTTATTTAGTCTTTTCTCCATTTTTATTCGTTTTTTTTCGTACTCTGTATGAAACCGTGTGACTTTACCTATTAAAAGTTGCAGGGTCTGTAGCGCAGTGTGTCTAATTGAAAAATTTACTTCCTAAATAACTAAAATTAATTTCTTAACAAAAAAACTTATTATGGAAACTACTAAAAAAACTCAAGTTGTAGGTATAAAGAATGCCGGTATCGTAATCATCTGCTGTTTAGTAATAGCTGTATGTATCTTTCAATTCTTATTAGGTAACCCGTCCAACTTTATGAACAATGACCCTAACAATCACCCGTTGAACATGTTGGGTACTATTTACAAAGGTGGTATCATCGTACCTATTATCCAGACATTGTTGTTAACCGTACTTGCTTTGAGCATCGAGCGTTATTTTGCTCTTCGTTCTGCTTTCGGTAAAGGTTCATTGTCTAAGTTTGTAGCTAACATCAAAGACGCTTTAGCTGCAGGTGACATGAAGAAAGCACAGGAAATCTGTGACAAACAACGTGGTTCTGTTGCTAACGTAGTAACTTCTACTTTGCGTAAGTATGAAGAAATGGAAAAGAACACAGCTCTTCCTAAAGAACAGAAGCTGTTGGCTATCCAGAAAGAACTTGAAGAAGCTACTGCTTTGGAAATGCCTATGATGCAACAAAATCTTCCGATCATCGCTACTATCACTACTTTGGGTACATTGATGGGATTGCTTGGTACTGTAATCGGTATGATCCGTTCATTTGCTGCTTTGTCTGCTGGTGGTGGTGCTGACTCTATGGCTTTGTCACAAGGTATCTCTGAAGCTTTGATTAATACTGCTTTCGGTATCTTGACTGGTGCATTGGCTGTTATTTCTTACAACTATTACACTAACAAAATCGATAAATTGACTTACGGACTCGACGAAGTCGGATTCTCTATCGTGCAAACTTTTGCTGCTACTCACTAATTCTGCGAACCCTTATAAAATCTATTATTAATCATGGGTAGAGCGCAAATTAAAAAGAAAAGTACGTTCATAGATATGACAGCTATGAGTGACGTTACTGTATTGCTTCTGACTTTCTTTATGTTGACTTCAACATTTGTGAAGAAAGAACCAGTACAAGTTACCACTCCGGCTTCCGTATCGGAAATCAAGATTCCGGAGACGAATGTACTCCAGATTCTGGTTGATCCGGAAGGAAAAATATTTATGAGCCTCGACAAGCAGCAGGATATGCAGGCTGTATTGGAGAGCATGGGTGAAGAGTATGGCATTAAGTTTACTCCGGAACAGGAGAAGAGATTTATCTTGTCTTCTACTTTTGGAGTACCTATCAGAAGTATGCAGAAATATCTTGATCTCCCGGAAGATCAACGGGATAAGATCTTAAAGAATGAAGGTATTCCATGCGATAGTGTTGACAATCAGTTTAAATCGTGGGTACGTAATGCACGTGCCGCTAACGCTGATCTACGTATTGCTATCAAGGCAGACGCTACAACTCCATACTCAGTGATAAAGAACGTTATGAACTCACTTCAGGATTTGCGGGAAAATCGGTACAATCTGATTACTTCTCTCAAGGCAGAATCTGAAAATTAAAAAGGAGGAAATACAATGAGTGCTGAAGTACAAGAGAGCGGCGGAAAAAGAGGAAAGAGCAAGCAAAAGAAAATGACTGTCCGGGTGGACTTTACACCGATGGTGGACATGAACATGTTGCTGATTACTTTCTTTATGCTTTGTACCACACTGAGCAAACCTCAGACGATGGAGATAAGCATGCCGAGTAATGACAAAGATATAACTGAAAACCAAAAGAGTATGGTGAAGGCTTCACAAGCAATCACATTATTGCTGGGAGCTGATAACAAACTCTATTATTACGAGGGAGAACCTAACTATAAGGATTATACCTCGTTGAAAGAAACTAGCTACGGTGCAGATGGACTGCGTGCCGTACTTCTTCAGAAGAATGCTGTTGCTGTCAATAAAGTAAGAGAATTGAAGCAGCAAAAACTTGATCTTAAGATCACGGATGACGAATTTAAGAAGCAGGTTTCTGAGATAAAGAGCGGAAAGGATACACCGACCGTGATTATCAAAGCTACCGATGATGCTTCTTATATGAATCTGATTGACGCGCTGGACGAAATGCAGATATGTAATATTGGTAAATATGTGATAACAGATATTGCTGAAGCTGATGAATTCTTGATTAAGAATTATGATGCGAAAGGTGAATTGTCACAAAACTTGGCCGATAATTGATGTAACACCTAAAAAAGAAAAGTAAAATGGCAAAATTAGATTTAGCTTCTTCGGAATGGTGTCAACTGATTTTTGAAGGCAAAAACCAAGCATACGGCGCATATAGAATGCGTGCCAATTCAACAAAACGACATAATGTCGCTATGTTGATTGTAGTGGTCATAGCAGCGGTTGGATTTAGTATCCCTACACTGCTTAAGTTGGCAACTCCGGAGCAGAAAGAAGTGATGACAGAAGTAACTACTCTGTCAAAATTGGAAGAACCTGAAATCAAACAGGAAGAGATGAAACGCGTAGAACCGGTTGCACCTCCTCCCCCTGCATTGAAGAGTTCTATCAAGTTTACAGCTCCTGTCATCAAGAAAGATGAAGAAGTGCATGAAGACAATGAAATCAAGAGCCAGGAAGATTTGAATGCTACCAAAGTATCCATCTCTATTGCCGACGTAAAAGGTAATGACGAGGCTAATGGTAAAGATATCGCAGACCTTAAGCAGGTGGTAACACAGGCTGCACCGGAACCGGAAAAGGTTTTCGATATGGTAGAACAAATGCCGACTTTCCCTGGTGGACAGACTGAATTGATGGCTTACCTGGGTAAGAATATCAAATATCCGACTATTGCACAGGAGAATGGAACACAAGGTCGCGTTATCATACAGTTCGTTGTTGAACGTGATGGTTCTATTTCTGACGTACATGTGGCTCGTGGTGTAGACCCTTATCTGGATAAGGAAGCTGTTCGTGTGGTAAAAAGCATGCCGAAATGGCTCCCTGGTAAGCAGAATGGAAAAGCGGTACGTGTGAAGTTCACCGTTCCGGTAATGTTTAGATTACAATAAAAGATGATGAAGAGACAATTTAGGCTGATAGGACTCGTAGCGTTGGTGGTCTTGAGTGCTTGTAACTCAAAATCAAAAGGACCGACGGATACTTATTCTTCCGGTGTGGTATCTATCGCAGCGGATGAGAGTTTCGAACCTATCATACAAGAAGAGATAGAGGTGTTTGAGAGCCTGTACCCTTTGGCCGGGATTGTCCCTCGCTACACAACTGAAGTGGAAGCGATAAATTTACTTCTGAAAGACAGTGTCCGGTTGGCTATTGCAACCCGGACACTGACTAAGGAAGAAATGAATTCATTCCACAGCCGTAAGTTTTTTCCTCGCGAGATAAAATTGGCTACGGACGGTCTGGCATTGATTGTGAATCGTGCTAATCCGGATTCTTTGTTGAGTGTACGTGATTTCCGCCGCATCCTTACCGGTGAGGTGAAAAACTGGAAAGAGGTTAATCCGAATTCCCGTTTGAAAGGGATTCAGGTGGTGTTCGATAATAAGAACTCCAGTACCGTACGTTTTGCAATGGACTCAATCTGTGGTGGAAAAGAGTTGGCTGAAGGTAACGTCAGTGCCTTGAAAACCAACCAGCAGGTGATAGATTATGTAGCGAATAATCCCGACGCTATGGGAGTTGTTGGAGTAAACTGGTTGGGGAACCGCAGTGATACAACCAATCTTTCTTTTCGCGAAGAGATCAGAGTGATGTCAGTGAGTGCAGAGGATGTGGCAACTCCTGCTAACAGTTATAAACCTTATCAGGCTTACCTGTTCTATGGTAACTATCCGTTGGCACGATCTATTTATGCATTGCTGAATGATCCTCGCAGTGGGCTGCCTTGGGGATTTGCTTCTTTTATGACATCCGATAAAGGGCAGAGGATTATATTAAAATCCGGACTTGTTCCGGCTACTCAGCCGGTGCGTATTGTCCACGTGAAAGACGAATAATAACTAAAATTAGAGACTATAATGAAAAGAGTACAAATGTTTTTAGCTGGAGCGTTTATAGCAGTAGGGTCGCTCTATGCGCAATCATCTGACGCCGAATGGCAGGCTGGGGTTGCGAAATTGAAAGAAACTATTCAGACGAATCCGGCACAGGCTGCTGAAGAAGCTGAACATCTGATTAAAGGAAAAAATAAGAAAAATGTGGAATTGTTGGTGGCTATTGGAGACGCATATCTGAATGCTGACAAGATTCCCGAAGCGCAGGAGTATGCAGCTCTTGCCAGAAAAGCGAATGGCAAATCGGCTCTTGCTTCTGTATTGGAAGGAAATATTGCCGTAAAACAGAAAAATGCGGGTCTTGCTTCTCAAAAGTATGAGGAGGCAATTTATTTCGATCCGAAATGTACGGAAGCTTATCTGAAATATGCAGATATTTATAAATCAGCCAATGCAAGTCTTGCCATTGAGAAGCTGAACCAATTGAAGGACTTGGAACCGTCCAACACAGCTGTAGATAAAAAATTAGCCGAAATTTACTATTTAAAAAATGATTTTAATAAGGCAGTAGAAGCTTATGCGAATTTTGCAATGGGACCTACTGCTACGGAAGAAGATTTGGTGAAGTATGCTTTTGCTTTATTTTTGAACCATGATTTTGATAAATCACTCGAAGTAGCTAATATGGGATTGCAAAAGAATGCCCGTCATGCTGCGTTCAATCGTTTGGCAATGTATAATTATACTGACCTGAAACGTTTTGATGAAGCGTTGAAGGCTGCCGATGTCTTCTTCAAGGAATGTGATAAAGCCGATTATTCGTATTTGGATTATATGTATTATGGACATCTGTTGGAGAGTCTGAAAAAATATGATGATGCAGTAGTACAATATGAGAAAGCGGTAAAGATGGATCCGACGAAGACGGATTTATTTAAAAATATCTCTTCTGCTTACGAACAGAAGAACGATTATAAAAAAGCAATCAGTGCTTACCAGAAATATTATGCATCTCTTGATAAGGAAAAACAGACTCCGGACTTACAGTTCCAGTTTGGTAGACTTTATTACGGTGCTGGTACGCAACCTGATTCATTAGCAATCACTGTTGAAGAACGTAAGCAGGCGTTAATGTCCGCCGATTCTACTTTCCATGCAATTGCGGAAGCAGCGCCGGACAGCTATTTGGGTAACTTCTGGAGAGCACGTGCCAATTCTGCACTTGACCCTGAAACAACTCAAGGACTTGCGAAACCTTTCTATGAGGAAGTGGCCGCTTTATTGGAAAGCAAAAACGATCCTCATTACAATTCAGCTTTGGTTGAATGCTACAGTTATCTTGGATATTACTATTTGTTAGCTATCGAAAATCCGGCATTGAAAGCCGAAGCAAAGGCTAACAAAGATAAATCCATAGAATACTGGAGTAAAATTCTGGCTATAGACCCCGCTAATGCTACTGCTAAAAGGGCATTGGACGGCATCAAATAGTGAATAATTTTAGTTGTTTGTCGTGACAGGAGGAGTGGAGAGTGATCTTAGCTCCTCCTTTTTTTGCACTTTTTTCTCCTTTTCTATTGGAATATTCAAAAGATTGTCTACATTTGTGGTGTACTATTACACTAATACACTAAAAGATCATTATTCATTAAACAAAGATACTATGATTACAGTAGAAAATCTTTCATTTACTTATCGTAAATCGAAGCGTGCGGTACTACGTGATTTTTCGTTTTCGTTTGAATCCGGCAGGGTATATGGACTGTTGGGAAAGAATGGTGCGGGAAAATCTACTCTTCTCTATCTGATGTCCGGGTTATTGACTCCTGAAAACGGTAAAGTGATGTTTCATGATACAGATGTGCGCCGTAGGTTACCGGTTACTTTACAGGATATGTTTTTAGTTCCCGAAGAGTTTGAATTGCCTTCAGTCTCTCTGGTCAGCTATGTGGAGTTGAACGGTCCTTTTTATCCCCGTTTCAGCAAGGAAGAGATGATTAAATATCTCCATTATTTTGAGATGGATATAGATATTGATCTTGGATCACTTTCTATGGGACAGAAAAAGAAAGTATTTATGAGCTTTGCGCTTGCTACAAACACTTCTCTTTTGTTGATGGACGAGCCGACTAACGGACTGGACATTCCCGGCAAAAGTCAGTTCCGTAAGTTTATAGCATCGGGTATGTCGGATGATAAGACGATTGTGATTTCCACGCATCAGGTTCGTGACATCGACAAAGTGCTCGATCATGTGTTGATTATGGATGACAGTCGTGTGTTGCTCGATGAATCGACAAGTAATATTTGCGACAAACTTTTCTTTGTGGAGAGTGATGATCGGGAATTGGCCAAAAGTGCGCTTTTTGCAATTCCTACTATTCAGGGTAACTACCTGATCCTTCCTAATGAAAAGCAGGACGAGTCGGAACTAAACCTGGAACTTCTTTTTAATGCTACACTGGCTACTCCTGAAGAGATAGCCCGATTGTTTCACACTCAAAAATAAAAGACGATGATAAAAGATACTTTTTTCAGTTTGCCTCGTTTTATGAATCTTTGCCGTAAGGAGATGGTGGAGAATTGGAAATCGAATGTGCTTCGTATGGTGTTGATGTATGGAGTGATGGCAGTGGTAATGGTTTGGAATGGATATTTTGAGTATAGAGGTACTTCCAATCATGTCTATGCCGAAGATCCGGCGTGGGTATTTCTTTTGGTTGTTTTTATATGGGGATTATGGGGCTTCGGCTGTTTGAGTGCTTCGTTTACAATGGAAAGGATGAAAACGAAAACGAGCCGCACTTCCATGCTGATGGTTCCGGCAACTCCTTTCGAGAAATTCTTCTCCCGATGGTTTGTGTTCACAGTGGTGTATCTGGTTGTTTTCCTGATTTCTTATAAGTTGGCGGACTATACACGGTTGATTATCTATTCTTTGGCCTATCCGGAAAAAGACTTCATTGCCCCTGTTGCTTTGTCGCATGTGTTTGGAGATGAGAAATATTATACTTTGTGCAACAGCGGGTTGGAATTTGGAGCACTGATGTCAGGCTATTTTTTTGTTCAATCTTTATTTGTACTGGGTAGCTCTATTTGGCCAAAGAACTCTTTCCTGAAAACATTTGCGGCGGGAACCATTATTGGTATAATATATTTCTTGGTCGGTGCTTTGGTAAGCAAAATGCTGTTGGAAAACGGCCGATATTATTCGGGAGGTATTTTCGAGTCAAAAGATACTGTTCTATGGATCATAATTGTTGCCGGCATTCTTTTTACGTTGCTGAATTGGACACTGGCCTATTTCCGTTTTAAGGAGTCTGAAATTATTAATCGAATGTAATACCTTAACCTATGAATTTTAAAGAAAGTAAAGCTATTTATTTACAGATTGCAGATAGAATCTGTGATGAGATATTGCTGGGACAATATCCGGAAGAGGAGCGAATCCCTTCTGTCAGAGAGTATGCTGCTATTGTGGAGGTGAATGCTAATACGGTGATGCGTTCCTTTGATTATCTTCAGGTGCAGAATATTATTTATAATAAACGTGGCATTGGGTATTTTGTAGCTTTGGGAGCGAAAGAACTGATTCATTCTCTCCGTAAGGATACCTTTCTAAAGGAAGAACTTGACTATTTCTTTCGTCAGTTGTATACGCTTGATATACCGATAAAAGAGATAGAGACAATGTATCATGAGTTTATAAAAAAGCAAAAATAGAATAAAGACGAATATTATGAAACGTACTACTTATATATTTATAGGCCTCCTCGTTTCGGGATTGATGGTAATTGTAGCAACAATTATTTTCATATCTATGTCGGGGAAGCCGTATCGGGAAGATGTAAATTTTGGAGGCGATGAACAAGTGACAATGGATTTGAATGGTGTACATGTTGTAAAGGTGTTTGTCAGTCAGGACGGAGTGCCAGAAGAGAGACATGTGTTTGTAAATGGAGAAATGAAAATAGAATCCATTTTTACTTCGGTAGGGAAGGAACAAATTTCGTATCCTAAGGGGAAATACTTGAATGTTATACAAAAGAATGATACTTTGTTCATGAAGCTAGACTTTAGCTCAAAGAATATTTCTGATAAGTACCATAACAGAGGCTTTATTTATTCGACAGGTTTTGACGTGAAATTAGCTGTGGACTCGCTGGCTGGTATAATTACCGATACAGACGGTTTGAAACTGAATTTGAAGGGGATTGATACGGATTCATTATTTGTCCGTGGTCGCTATAACATACTACTCGATTCTTGCCAAATTCATTCGCTTGATATTCAAGGGAATAGACTGGAGTTTCGTGCAAGAAATAGTATAATTGAAAATTTCTATTTGAATTTGGACGGTGTGTGGAAATGGACATTTGAGAATACGGAAGTAGGAACGGAATATTTAAGTGGCAGTGACCGTCATTCTAATAATCTGCAAAAAGGAGAATGCAAGCGGGTGGTTTGGACACCTCTGACAGGAGATGCACGTTTGCAGGTAAATGTAAGAGAGAAAGCGGCAATTACGATAACACCGGAATAAAGCGAAATAGGTATAAAGATATGAAATATTGCACGATTTTACTAGACAGAATCTAAACTAAAAAGGAGCAATAATGGCTTTTAAAGTGCCTCCTAAAAGTGAGGTGAAAAACTTTTAGGGGGCATCTTTATTCCGTTTGCTCCTTTTAATATGGAGGGTTATATCGGCAAATTACAATGCTTTTGTCAGAGTGAAGCAGTCGATGTCCGGTGCCCAGTTATAACTATTACCCATGCGAATAGTGTTGTATCCGGCTTTTAATTCAACGGGAACTGTGATTTGGTTATGACCGTTATCCTTTCCCAAAGAGTCGATTTTGGTAATGATACCGTTTACGTCCAGTTCTATTTGTCGTCCTTTGCCATATAAATAATGGATGGTCATATCATAGCGTCCGCCATTTTCGCTATATACTTCCCGCCATTCGGCATAGTTTTCAGGTTGTCCGCCAAGGAAACCTACTTTCATTTTGCCGGAGGCTTCCTTATCATGGGCATAAATAATACCTTTAGGATTTTTGCCAAGGTCATTGAAAAGAGGTAGGTAAGCCCATTCCGCTTCGTAGAGGGTCGGTTCCAGACGTGTTTCGCCTTCTATGCGGAGGAACATGGCACTGTGTGCAGGAAGCGTTTGTTCGAAGGTACCGGAGAAGTTTCCTAAATCGCTATGTTTTACCAGATCACGTACTTTTACGTTTCCTCCAAATTCCAGTGAAGAGAACGGCACGGAAAAACTACAGATGGTATCGGAAGGATTGTAAAGAGCTACTGCACGTACATTCCCACGTTTCTGTTCAATATCTTTTACGAGTACATAACCTTCATTTTCATGTTGAGCTACATAAGCCTGTAAGCCCAGCGGATCTTGGTTGAGGGAGATCAGTTCTTTATTTGTCAGCAGTTCGAGCGAAGAATCCGGCATGTTTTCCAGATTGCATCCGATAAGCAAAGGAGAGCTCATGATACACCACAAACCGAAATGAGCTTCTTCTTCTGTCGGGGTAAGACCTTGTCCACCTACTTTACTGTCGTTGCGGAATCCGATGACCATCATATCCATGTCATTATAATGTCCGTTTCCGGCATAAGCCGACAGGTAGAGATTCTTTCCGACTACATATCTTAATGATCCCCAATGTGCATTAATATCTCCACTGATACGCCAGGAAGTTGCTGCATCTTTAGCCCAAGTGCCCGGGAAGGCCCATCGGCAAATATTGATGGAAACATCTTTGTTTACTTTGTCTATACTGTTCCGGATGGAAGTGTAGCGCTCCTTTTCATTAAGTCCCAGCGCATCTCCTCCGCAGTAATCAATTTTGATAAAGTCGAAACCCCAGTCGCCAAAGTATAATTGGGCGTCTTGCGGTTCGTGTCCATAGATACCAGCTCCTACGCCTGCTGCATCATTGTCCCACATGGAGCCACATGTACTGTTGCCCGCATCGGTATAGAGACCGGCTTTCATTCTCAGGCCGTGAACGTAATCCGCAATTGGTTTCATCCCATTCGGGAAACGTTGTTCGTGGGTATGCATAATTCCGTTGTCATCGCGCTTTCCGAAATAGCCGTCATCAACATTGACATAATGATATCCGGCATCTTTCAGACCTTTTTTCACCATCAGGTCGGCTTGATGCTTGATGATGTCTTCGCTGATGTCTACGCGAAATGCATTCCATGAACTCCATCCCATGATGGGAGGATTGACTGTCTTTTCATTCTCGGAAAGGGTAGTTTGAGTTTTTGTGCAGCTGATGCACATAAAAGAAGCTACTGCTACTGTAAAGAGATAAATCCTGTTTTTCATGATATAATAGGTTGTGTTTTATTACATATCCGTCCTGAATTTGTTCAAGTGACTGAATAGAAATAAAGGGCAACTTACTGTACTCCAGAAAGCTACCCTTTATTTTGTCGGAATGAGGCGACTCGAACGCCCGACCCCTACGTCCCGAACGTAGTGCGCTACCAACTGCGCTACATTCCGATTGCTTAAGAAGTGGTGCCACCAGGAATCGAACCGGGGACACAAGGATTTTCAGTCCTTTGCTCTACCAACTGAGCTATGGCACCTTTCTCGTTTGCGGGTGCAAAGATAAGTATATTTTTTAATACCGCAATAACTTAAAGGGAAATTTTTACCAATTTCTGACTCGTGGAAATATAAATGCATTTTTGTTAGAATAAATATGTAGATAAACAGCTATTTATGCGACATATTTTATAAATTTACGCACTGAAACGATCAAAACAATATAAACACTCTATTACTATGTCATCACTGGCGATTATTGTTATAATAGTTTTGTTAGCTGCCTTCATCTATATGTGGGCAAAGTGCCAGTCACTCCAGAAAGAGGTGCATTCGAAGGAAAACAAAGAGAATGAACTTAAAAAGTTGGCTCTGGTTTTGCAGAACATCAATGCTTACTTCTTATTGATTGACAAGGATTTTGTGGTTTGTGACACCAATTATTATTCTTTAAACCGTCTTCCGATTCAGGTAGGTGGAGTTACCAAAAGAGTCGGGGATTTGCTGCATTGTAGAAATGCGATTGCAGCCGGTGAATGTGGTCAGCATGAACAATGCAAACTATGTTGTATCCGTGCGTCTATCGGAAAAGCTTTTTACAAGAAAGCAAGTTTTAAAAATCTGGAAGCTTCCATGAAGTTATTAAGTGAGGATGAAACGAAAGTGACTCCTTGCGATGTATCGGTATCGGGTACTTATTTGAATATTCATGGTGAAGATTATATGGTGTTGACTGTTTATGATGTGACGGAGCTGAAAAATGCGCAAAGGCTGCTGTCTATTGAAAGAGAACATTCCATTTCTGCTGATAAATTGAAATCTGCCTTTATTGCTAATATGAGTCACGAGGTACGTACACCGCTAAATGCAATTGTCGGATTTTCCGGTTTGATGGTATCGGCTTCCAGTGAAGAGGAACGAAAAATGTATGCTGATGTTATTGCAGAGAATAATGAACGCTTGTTGCGCCTGGTGAATGATATTTTCGATCTTTCTCAAATAGAATCGGGAACAGTAGATTTTGTTTATACGGAGTTTGATGCCAATGATTTGCTAAGAGAGTTGGAGGGAATTTTTAAGACGAAATTGAATAACTCGTCGGTGGAATTGGTTTGTGAGGCACACATACAACCTATAATGATGTATTCGGAACGGGAACGTATCATTCAGGTATTGTCCAACCTGTTACATAATGCAATGAAATTCACCGAATCGGGTGAAATTCGTTTGGGTTGCAGCCTGAAAGGAACGGAAGAGGTTTGCTTTGTTGTGTCCGATACAGGCATTGGCATACCGAAAGAGGAACAGAAAAAAATATTCTCACGTTTCATAAAACTTGATCGTGAAATGCAGGGGACAGGACTTGGACTGACTCTTTCGCAAACGATCATCCAAAATCTGGGTGGAAATCTTGAACTTGATTCGGAAATTAACCGGGGATCTACTTTCAGCTTTGTGTTGCCACGGGTGATAAAACCGGGACTAATAAAGTCACAGGCAATAAAGTAATCTCCAATCGCTAGGTATTGTATCTATTAAATGATGATTGGCATACTTCTAAATAAGAGGGCCTGCAAAAATCTCTAAAATAAATTACCCTCACTACAACCGTGAAGTGCATCCCAAAGGTTTTATAACCGACTAAAGGGGAGCACTTCACTGTAGTGAGGGTAATTTTATAAGTTCAAAGCTGTTTGAATAGCCTCTTACTTTTTGTGAACAGGATGAACACTTAGTCTTTACGACTTAGGTGCATCCTTATCTTTGTCTCCGGTTCCCGGAGATGCTTTGCCGGAAGTAGAATTTCCGCCGGATGTAGCAGAACTGCTGCTTGATGGAGTAGCACCGGAAGCGGTGGCACCAGAGGATGCCGCATCAGGAGCTGCTGCATTAGAAACGGTTGCACCAGGCTTAGCTGTACTTGCCCCGGTTGCTCCTCCTGTATGTGCAGAAGTTGCGGTAGGACGGGCAGCATTAGCGTTACTTGCACTGACATTGACAGTGGCAGGTTGAGCCTGAACTTCCCAGTGGAACGGTTCGAAATTGGAGTTTGGATCTACCCAAGACGGTTTCTTGGAAGCATAGATAATAAACGGAGCAATAACAACGATAATGGCACCGATAATCAGTACGGAGAACCAAACAGTGTTGCTACCTGTAGAGATCTGGCTGGGCGGGATGAAGCTGAGGATAAAGGCAAGCAATGATCCGCAGAAACCAAGACCGCCAACAAACCACATCAAACCGTTACCTGACTTACCGATACGGAACGGACGGTTGAGTTTCTTCATCTTATAACGCAATGCGATAGCTCCGGAGAACATCAACAAGTACATAATCAGATAAAGAATAACTGTCAGCTGTGACAGAATCTGATAGAAGCTCTGTACGGACGGCATAACGACGAACAACAGACTTAATACAGTTACAGCGATACCTTGTACGAACAGGATATTCTTCTGTACACCCAGTTTGTTTGTTTTCTGGAAGAACGGAGGCATATACCCCGCTTTACCTACGGCAAATATACCTTTTGACGGACCGGCAACCCATGTTAATACACCTGCCAGTACACCAAATGCAAGAGCGACAGCAATGATTGGTGACAACCAGGAAGCATGAATATATCTGAAATAGTTGTCGAAGCCGACGAGTAGACTTTGAGTCAGGTTGATATCTTTTGCAGGGATAATCACACCTAATGCAAAAGTACCCAAAACGAAGATCAACACTGTGATAAGTGCACCGATGAATACGGCTTTCGGATAGTTTTTGGAAGGGTTCTCTACGTCTTTTACGTGGATACCACCCATTTCCATACCGGCATAAAACAAGAAGATACTGGCAGCAAGAACAACATTATCAAAGTTGGTAAAGTCGGGGAAGAAGCTGCTGTTGAAATCCATATTGGAATGTCCGCCGCTTGCCAGATAAATGATTCCCAAGATAATCAACAGGGCAGCCGGGATAATTGTACCGACCATACCACCGATTTTAGCAACCTTACCTACCCAGCTCATACCTTTCAGGGAAATGAAAGTAGCCAGCCAGTAGATGATAAGCACTACGACGAGCGTATAATACTTATTGTTTGCCAGTGACATGTCATGTACGTCATTCATCCCGATGAAAGCGATAGATACGGCACCAAACGTTAACACTGTCGGATACCAGATCGTACTTTCGATCCATTGTACCCAAATGGCGAGGAATCCCAGTTTTTTGCCGTAGGCTTCGCCTACCCACCGGAACACACCACCCTGCTTATCCTGAAACATCGCCGCCAACTCTGCTGCAACGAGCGATGTAGGGATTAGAAAGACAATAGCTGCAAAAAGATAATAGAAGGCCGAACTCATTCCATATACGGCCTCGGCTGGTAGTCCACGCAAGGATACTACTGCCGTAACATTCATGATAGCCAGGGTAAACACACCCAGCTTCACTGCATTTTTAATATTCGCCATAAGTTAAGGTTTTAAGTGAAAAATATTTTAAAGTCAGTGTTATAACAACATTTTGCGTGAGATGTTTCCGCAATCTCTTTCAAAGTTCGTTAATTAACATCCCCGAAATGGGAGATTGTAACCCCGGATTTACTTCTTCCGAAACAATCGCTTTCTCCAATTGTTTTTAAGCAATCTAAATTATAAATGAATCATTTTATTATAAATTAAGTAGTTATGAAATCAGCGCTTTCAGATTTTATTTCCGGGAAAAAGGGAATCTATGGTATTCTTCACATTATTATATTAGTAATGTCCCTATTCCTGGTTATTAGTATCTCGGTAGATACTTTTAAGGGAATTCCTTTCTATACACAGTCTTCGTATATGAAAGTACAGCTATGTATCTGTCTTTGGTTTCTTTTTGATTTTGTATTGGAGTTCTTTCTGGCAAAACATAAGGGACGTTATTTGCGGACGCATTTTATCTTTTTATTGGTGGCGATTCCTTATCAGAATATTATCGCCTATTATGGGTGGACATTTTCGGATGAGATCACCTATCTTCTCCGTTTCATACCTTTATTGAGAGGAGGATATGCGCTTGCCATTGTGGTCGGCTGGTTGACCTACAATCGTGCTTCGAGTTTGTTTGTCTCTTATCTGACGATGTTGTTGGCAACGGTCTATTTTTCCAGTCTGGCATTTTTTGTGCTTGAGCATCGGGTGAATCCCTTGGTGAATGGTTATGGAGATGCTTTGTGGTGGGCTTTTATGGATGTCACTACCGTCGGTTCGAATATCATAGCGCAGACGGTGACCGGACGTGTACTTTCCGTTTTGTTGGCTGCCCTGGGTATGATGATGTTCCCTATCTTTACAGTTTATATCACAAATCTGATTCAGCAATCTAACAAACGTAGAAAACAATATTACGAAGAGGAGGAACTAGAGAAAAAGGCTTCCGAGAAAAAAGAATTGGCAGAAAAAGCAGCCGTACAGAAAGCAAGCACATCATAATGTGCTTGCGGATAAGATGAAAAAACAGATGAAGTGATGATGACGGTAAAGTGTTGAAAACCAAAGATGAATTACTTTTCTTAATACTATAATTACTTTTCTTTATAAGCGGCGAAGGAAAAGGGGTGGAAAAGAGGTATTACTTTCTATCTTTGTTGAGAAGAGATAAGACACGACGCTGTTATAACCGTTATTGAATGAATCAAACTTTACCTTATCCGGGTTAATAACAGCTATCTCATTTTAATAACTAGAGTTGTTCAGGGGTAAGTTCAATTTGTAGCATTTGAAAAATGATGCCGTTTGTATTGAAACATTGGCGGGAAATCAAGAGGGTAAGGGGAATAGAAAAAGGTTACTATCAATAGATAGTAACCTTTACCTTTCTTATAAAAGAGATTGAGAGAATTTTAGTCAACAACGGTGATATGGTTGTTGCTAAATACATTCAATTCCAGCTTGTTCATGATGTATTGAATAGCTAACTGCGCTTTCACGGAGTTGCCCGAACCATCCAAAGGAGGAGCAAATGCGGCAATACCGAACTGTCCGGGCAGTACGCCCATCACACCGCCACCTACACCTGTTTTTGCAGGAATACCGGAAGTGTACATCCAGTCGCCGGTATGTTCGTAGAAACCTACGGCGGCAATCATGGCAGTGATTTTAGGAGCCAGGACGGCATCAAAAACTTCTTTTTTAGTCACAGGGTTCACACCACCGTTGGCGATTGTACCGGCTGCGATGGAAAGCTGCAATGCGGTAACTCCCAATGAACACTGGCGGGTGTAAAGGTCTAATGACATATCCGGGTCATCATAAATCCGGTTGTAATTCTTCAATAGCCATGCGATAGAACGGTTGTTGAAGTTGGTGTCCGATTCCGACTTGTACAATTCATCAATCAGTTGCGGGGCACTGCCGCATAGGTCTGTCACATTTCCTACGATGGCATCCCATTTCTTGGCAGAGTCACCGATAGGTTGTACCATACTACAGGCGGAGATGGCTCCGGCATTTACCAGTGGGGTAGACGGATGATCGTTCTCCAACAAGATAGCGATGATTGAATTGAAGGGCAAGCCTGTTGCGTCGGCTCCAATCTTGTCCAGAATCTCTTTAGCACCGTATTGACGCAGTGCCAGGATAGCCGTATGTACTTTGGATACGGATTCTATACCGAAGCGATAGTCAGTATCTCCCACATGGATGGTCTGCCCGTTGAGCAGGCAGACACTGATTCCAAAGAGATCCTTGTTGACATTTGCCAGATAAGGAATATAGTCGGCATTCTTGCCGCCGGTATTGGCCTTTACCTGATCGTATGCCTCCTGTACCACTTCTTTCAATTGAGCGAGTGTTACTTTTTTATCCATAGATCATTTTATTTTTTTACGGTTTTACGACGACCACCGTGGTTGAACATCTTGGCTTCTACCGGAAGATTCTTTTCTTGAGCCATACGGGTAGGAGTTGGATATTCCAGTTTTTCCAGTTCGGCGATGGCATTGTTGATGTCGCCCAGAAGCATATCTGCCATGTCACGGCTGAATCCCTGACGAACAACGACACGCATCACTACATAATCTTCCAGTTTAGAAGGCAATGTATAAGCAGGAACCATCCAACCATGTTGAGATAGTTTGTCTTGCAAATCATACAAAGTCCATTTGGCGCTCTTTGCATATTCCGGTTTCAGATACCAGATGAATAGCGGGTTCACAACATCTTCTGAGTAGTTAACGAACGGAACCATCTTGGCTATTTCACTATGGATATATTTGGCAATTTGCAGGGAGTTGTACTGCACTTCTTTGTAACCCTGGAATCCTAAGCGGATGAATTGATAATATTGTCCCAGAATTTGTGCGGCCGGACGAGAGAAGTTCAAACCTACCTGTGTAATGTTGGCGCCCAGATAGTTGACGCTGAATGACATTTCTTCGGGCAGATATTCTTTGCCTTTCCAACAAACCCATCCGAGTCCCGGATATACCAAACCAAACTTGTGGCCGGATACGCTGATAGAAAGTACCCATTTCAAACGGAAGTCCCATTTCTTTTCCGGATACAGGAACGGAAGGATGAAACCACCACTGGCGGCATCTACGTGGATAGGAATGTCATAACCGGTCTTGGCATTGTAAGCATCCAGAGCTTTATCCAATGCTTCGACATCATCATTCAGTCCAGTCCATGTAACACCTTGAATCGGTACGATACAGATGGTGTTTTCATCACACATTTTCAAAGCTTCTTCGGGGTCAAGAGTGGTTTTTTCAAGCGTCAAAGGCACTTCACGCATTTCAATCTGCCACAACTGTGCAAATTTTTCCCAAACAACCTGGAAACCTGTAGAAATAACAAAGTTTGGTTTATCAAATGGTTTGCCCTGTGCTTGTCTTTTCTTACGCCAACGCAACCAGGCAGCTACACCACCCAACATACATGCTTCTGAAGAACCGATAGCCAAAGCACCTGTTTTCCAGGTATCTTTTTCAGGAGAGTTCCACAAGTTGGCAACGATGTTGATACATTTACCGTTCATCACAGCGATACGCGGATATTCTGTTTCATCAATGTAGTTGATGTTGATGGCCTCATTCATCAGCTTGGTTGCATATTCGTCCATATAAGTGGTAACGAAAGTAGCCAGATTCAAACGGGGCTGAGTTTGAGCAAATGTTTCATCTTTCACCATTTGATAGGCGACTTCAGGAGTAGTAGGTCCATCAGGTATTTTCTCTACCGGAGAGGGTTGTAACATTCTGTCTGAACCAAATACATCGGTTTTTGCATCACCTTTTCTGAAATTTAAATCTTCCATACTAATTTGTTTTTTTAAAGGTTTAGGGCGATGGGGATTTTCCCCGTCGAATTTCCCACAACAACAGCAGATAGGTTTGAAAGTTTCCCGGTTTTACATTATTTGGCGTTTATTAAGGAGGAGGACGCCCTTATTGAAGCGGAGCTTTTGTGATTTAGCGGAAAAGCTTATGATCGTACTAGTTTTGAACTAATTTCGAGCTTGTGCAGATTTATTTTTGATGCCTAATGGGTTTATGGCTAATGATACATAATTTTATTCGTCTGGCAGCTGTCTTGAGAACTTTTTTATTCTTTGCGAAAATCTGCGTTAATCTGCGTTTCAATAAATGTTCATTTGGCTCATTTCGGTGCATATTTGAACTTTATAAAGCAACTATTGTTTTCTTCAAACCTAAACTTTTAACGAATAAGCATTATGAAGATACAGACGGGACGGGGAACAATTCCTCTTATTACTTTAATTGCCATCTGGTCTATTTCGGCATTGACTTCATTGCCGGGACTGGCTGTTTCACCTATATTGGGTGATCTTACGAAGATATTTCCGAAAGCTACGGATCTGGACATACAGATGTTGACTTCGCTGCCATCACTGCTCATTATTCCTTTTATATTGCTGGGTGGTAAACTGACAGAGAAAGTCGATTATGTCCGTGTATTAAAGGTCGGACTCTGGCTTTTTGCCGCGAGCGGTATTTTGTATCTGATTTCCAATCGAATGTGGCAATTAATTGTGGTAAGTGCTTTGCTCGGTATCGGTTCCGGTCTGATTATCCCTTTATCTACTGGGTTGGTTTCCAGATACTTTGTAGGAATCTATCGGGTGAAACAGTTCGGATTAAGCTCCGCTATTACTAATTTCACATTAGTGATAGCAACTGCCGTAACGGGCTATCTTGCAGAAGTCAGCTGGCATCTGCCTTTCCTGGTCTATCTCCTCCCATTGATTTCCATTCTGCTGGTAGGACATTTGAAAGAAGACCGGACGGGAGAAGTCGCTTTTACACCCTCTCCTTCCTCTTCTGCAGATACTACAAAAGACAACGAAGCCTCCGAACAATCTACTTCCATAGATATAGGAGGCAGCAAATACGGTATTCACATCAAACATCTGATAGAGTTGATGCTCTTCTATGGCGTGATAACATATATCGTGGTAGTAGTGATCTTCAATCTACCTTTCTTAATGGAAAAGCATCACTTTTCCAGTGGCAATTCCGGATTGATGATTTCGCTTTTCTTTCTGGCCATCACCGCTCCGGGTTTTTGCCTGGACAAGATTGTAGCCCTGCTGAAAGGACGTACAAAAGCATACAGCCTGCTGTCGATGGCATTGGGATTGTTGTTAATCTGGATAGCTCCGATCGAATGGCTGATTATTCCCGGATGTATCCTGGTTGGTTTGGGATATGGCATTATTCAACCTATGCTTTATGATAAGACCACCCAGACCGCACTGCCGCAAAAGACCACATTGGCTTTGGCGTTTGTGATGATGATGAATTATCTGGCTATCTTGCTTTATCCCTTTATTGTCGATTTTTTCCAGTGGATATTCCATACCCAATCACAGGAGTTTCCTTTTATTTTTAATCTTCTGATAACTATTGTTACTCTTTTCTGGGCATATCGGCGCCGTAATACCTTTTTGTTTAACGACCAATTAAAATAGAAAATGAAGAATAAGAAACTGGAAGCCAATCTTAGCATGGCTGTCTCGAAAGTATTTAGCGGTTTAAATATGAATGCCTTAAAGTATCTTCTGCCTTTGTGGATGAGTCCATTGACAGGAGCCACGCTTCGTTGCACATTTGCAGCAGCTGCTTTTTGGGTGATCGGGTGGTTTATGCCTCCGGAGAAATCGTCAACCAGAGATAAATGGCTCCTCTTTCTGTTGGGGGCTTTGGGGCTTTACGGTTTTATGTTTCTCTATCTGGCCGGATTGAGTAAAACAACTCCTGTCTCCAGTTCCATATTTACCAGTCTCCAGCCTATTTGGGTTTTTCTTATCATGATATTCTTTTATAAGGAGAAGGCGGGCGCTAAAAAAATAATAGGAATTTCTATCGGTCTGATAGGAGCGTTGGTTTGCATCCTAACCCAGCAAAGCGATGATTTAGCCTCTGATGCTTTTACGGGGAATATGCTTTGTCTTCTAAGTTCTGTGGTGTATGCTGTCTATCTGATTCTTAGCCAACGCATCCTCACGGCCATTGGAGCAATAACGATGTTGCGATATACCTTTTCCGGTGCTGCCGTGTCTGCCATTATAGTCACGTTTATTACAGGATTTGATGCCCCGGTATTCTCCATGCCATTTCATTGGACGCCTTTCCTTATTCTGATGTTCGTATTGATTTTCCCGACCACTATCAGTTATATGCTGCTGCCTGTCGGTTTGAAATATCTGAAGACGACGGTAGTCGCTATCTATGGTTATTTGATTCTGATTGTGGCGACCATTGCTTCCCTTGCTCTAGGACAAGATCGTTTTAGCTGGACGCAGACATTTGCAATCATTTTTATCTGTATTGGAGTTTACCTGGTTGAAGTGGCCGAAAGTAAAGAAAAGTAAAGAAAAAAGGCATTCCATCACGGAATGCCTTTCATTATTTCATCATCATGTTTTATAGAGAGGAGTTGATTGCTTGCGCTATGGACTTGAATTCTTCATCCGACAATTTCAGTTTCGGATTCGAAAACAACATATCCGATTCCTTTTGAATAGGAATTAAATGAATATGTGCATGGGGTACTTCCAGTCCGATAACAGCTTCGCCTACCTTTTGGCAAGGGAATGCTTTTTTAATGGCACAGGCTACTTGCTTTGCAAACACGTGCATAGCAGCCAGGTCTTCATCGCTCAAATCGAAAATATAGTCTACTTCCTGTTTGGGCACTACCAATGTATGTCCCTTTACCAATGGATTGATATCGAGAAAAGCAAAAAACTTTTCGTTTTCTGCCACCTTGTAGCAGGGGATTTCTCCTGCGATGATTCTACTGAATATTGTTGCCATAACTTTTATTGATAAATTAAGGCAAGCCTCACATGGAGACCTGCCTTTACGTTAAATTGATATGTTTACTACTTCCAGTGCAATTTTACCTTGTGGAACAGTAATTTCTGCTACATCACCCACCTTCTTGCCAAGCAGACCTTGTGCAATCGGGGTATTAACGGAAATCTTCCCTTCCTTCAGGTTAGCTTCACTTTCTGAAACGATGGTATAAATCATCTTCATGCCATTCTTTACATTCTTCAGTTCCACCTTATTTAAAATCTGTACGGAATCTGTTTTCAATTTAGATTCATCGATGATTTTGGCATCTGCAATGGTAGCTTTCAATTTGTTGATGCGCATTTCAAGCATACCCTGCGCCTCTTTGGCGGCATCGTATTCTGCATTTTCCGACAAGTCTCCTTTATCTCTGGCTTCGGCTATTGCCGCAGAGATCTTCGGGCGTTCCACAGTTTCCAGTTCCTTCAGTTCCGCCATCAGTTTCTTGTAACCTTCTTCTGACATATAAGCCATGATGTTTTCCTCCTTTAATTGTTTTAAATGGTCATATAAACAAAAAAGAATTCCAACATGAGCCATGTTGGAACCCTCTTTTCATTATTTCTTTGCAAAGATAGCCTTTTAAGTGATACGTGTCAAGTGAAAAAAGATGCTATGTAACATATTTAAATGAAATATGCTAAATTATAACAACTTAGAGCAATGACTTGACAGCTGCTTCCAAATCCTTAATGTCTTCGCCACGAAGCTTCAATTCGTTGTTACGATTAATCAAAAAGATAGATGGAACCTGACGAACATTATATACGGCTACGTTGGTAGAGTAAACTCCGTTTCCATCGCGCACACAGACCCATGGAAGATTATCTGCCGCTGTTTTCCAGTAGTGTTCGTCCGCGTCGAGAGATACTTGGTATATTTCCAGTCCTTGTTTTGCGTATTCATTATATAGTTCGCGAAGCATCAGGTTGTGAGGAGCTCCGGCAGGCGACTGGAATACAGAGAAATCGAGCAAAACGACTTTGCCTTTCAGGTCGGTCAGCTTGCGCACATTTCCTTTCACATCACGCAAGGCAATGTCGATAATACCGGTTTCTACGATTTTGTCCTGTGGAATTTCCAGAGCTTTTGTTTGCGGCTGACGCGTGTTCTTCATTCCTTTGATTACAATATTATAAAGGTTCTTGGAACGTACCGCATGAGGAAACGCATTGTTGAGGCTCGTAGCAACAGCTGCGAAACATTTCACATCGTCTTTATTGTTCAACGGATCGAATATCAGATAATTATTGAGCTTCTGGAACAGGGCAAAGTAAGCTGCAGCCGTGTTGGGAGCAGCAAAAATATAGTTCACTTTGACATCTTCCTTATAGTTGTTGAGCAATGTTGCCAGGCTGTCTTCAAATACATCATGCCCTATTCCGTTGCTGCGCAGAGATGCCAGTAAATTGTCCACCTCTTTTTGAAGGCGAATCTGCTTCAACGTCAGTTCTTTTATCTTATTGCTGTTTTCCGAACCTTCCACCGTATAAGTAGTAGAGAAATCCACATACGGAGCTTTGATTTGAATTGTTTCGATAGAATCTACAGAAAAATTGATGATTTTGTCGTCAATCCGCAAACGGTAAAATTCGGGTGACTCGGGACGAGGCTGCTTAAAACTGAATGTACCTTCCCCTTTCAGCTTCACTGAATCGAGCGGAACAATACCTTCCAGACCGGAAGCTTCGAGATAAAGCATTTTACCGTCGGCTCCTGATACATCCCCGTTCACCTGGAATTTAGGGCCGGAACTACAAGCAGTAATAGTAAGTGCGGCGAGCGCTGCAAAAGTAACCTTTTTCATATAGTGTGTGTTATTAACGAGATGCAAATATACTTCTTTTCGAGATTAGTCAAAGCATTTTGCTGTGTTCTTCATCCTAATTTTGAAAAAAAATCAGTTCGCCACTAACTTTTTACCTCATTTCCACCTAATTACCACGATAAATGTATATCTTTGCAGGAATTTTGAAAGAAAAAGTATAGATAAAACAATTTTTATGATTAACCCAATTGTTAAGACAATCGAGTTACCTGATGGAAGAACCATCACGCTCGAGACGGGAAAGTTGGCAAAACAGGCAGACGGTTCTGTAATGCTCCGCATGGGAAACACCATGTTGTTAGCTACTGTTTGTGCCGCTAAAGATGCAGTTCCCGGAACAGATTTTATGCCTTTACAGGTAGAGTACAAAGAAAAATTTGCGGCATTCGGCCGTTTTCCCGGTGGTTTCACCAAGCGAGAAGGTAGAGCTTCTGATTATGAGATTCTCACTTGCCGTCTTGTCGACCGTGCTCTCCGTCCTTTATTCCCCGATAATTATCACGCAGAGGTATATGTGAACATCATCCTCTTTTCTGCTGATGGTGTGGATATGCCGGATGCATTGGCAGGACTTGCCGCTTCTGCAGCACTTGCCGTTTCAGATATTCCTTTCAACGGACCGATCTCTGAAGTGCGTGTAGCACGTATCGACGGTCAGTTCGTTATCAATCCTACTTTTGAACAACTGGAAAAAGCTGACATGGACTTGATGGTAGCCGCTACTTATGAGAACATCATGATGGTAGAAGGTGAAATGCATGAAGTATCTGAAGCTGAATTGCTGGAAGCAATGAAAGTGGCTCACGAAGCTATCAAGATTCATTGCAAAGCGCAGATGGAGTTGACTGAAGAGGTTGGAAAAACTGTAAAACGTGAATACAACCACGAAGTAAACGACGAAGACTTGCGCAAGGCTGTTCGCGAAGCATGTTACGACAAGGCTTACGCAGTTGCTGCTTCCGGAAACAATAACAAACACGAACGTTTTGCTGCTTTCGAAGCGATCCGCGAAGAATTCAAAGCTCAATTCTCTGAAGAAGAATTGGACGAAAAGGCTGCATTGATCGATCGTTACTACCACGATGTAGAAAAAGAGGCCATGCGCCGTTCTATCCTTGACGAAGGTAAGCGTCTGGATGGTCGTAAGACTACCGAAATCCGCCCGATCTGGTGTGAAGTAGGTCCTCTGCCTGGCCCTCACGGATCTGCTATCTTTACTCGTGGTGAAACACAGTCATTGACTTCTGTTACTCTGGGTACAAAACTGGATGAGAAGATTATCGACGATGTTTTGGAACACGGAAAAGAACGTTTCTTGTTACACTATAACTTCCCTCCTTTCTCTACAGGCGAAGCAAAAGCACAACGTGGTGTAGGCCGTCGTGAAATCGGTCACGGTCACTTGGCTTGGCGTGCTTTGAAAGGACAGATTCCTGCTGACTATCCGTATGTAGTACGTGTGGTTTCAGATATCCTCGAATCTAACGGTTCTTCTTCTATGGCTACCGTATGTGCCGGCACATTGGCATTGATGGATGCAGGTGTGAAGATCAAGAAACCGGTATCGGGTATCGCTATGGGATTGATTAAGAATCCGGGCGAAGAAAAATATGCTGTATTGTCTGATATCCTGGGTGACGAAGACCACTTGGGAGATATGGACTTCAAGGTGACCGGAACAAAAGACGGTATCACTGCTACACAGATGGATATCAAGGTAGACGGTCTGTCTTATGACATTCTGGAACGTGCTTTGAACCAGGCTAAAGAAGGACGTATGCATATCCTTAATAAGATTACTGAAACAATTGCTGAACCACGTGCCGACCTGAAAGAACATGCTCCACGTATCGAAACGATGACAATTCCTAAAGAATTCATCGGTGCTGTGATCGGCCCTGGTGGAAAGATCATCCAAGGTATGCAGGAAGAAACTGGTGCTGTGATTACTATCGAAGAAATTGATGGTATGGGACGCATCGAAGTTTCCGGAACAAACAAGAAATGTATTGATGATGCAATGCGCATGATTAAAGCAATCGTTGCTGTTCCTGAAGTAGGCGAAGTTTATAAAGGTAAAGTTCGTTCTATTATGCCTTATGGTGCATTTATCGAATTCTTGCCGGGCAAGGATGGTTTGCTGCACATCTCCGAAATTGACTGGAAACGTCTGGAAACAGTAGAAGAAGCCGGAATCAAAGAAGGTGATGAAATCGAGGTAAAACTGATTGATATCGATCCGAAAACTGGCAAATTCAAACTTTCAAGAAAGGTTTTGTTGCCAAGACCGGAAAAGAAGTAAGAAAGCGATAGCTTCTATATATAATGAAGGCTGTTTCAAATTTAATTTTGAAACAGCCTTCTTTTTTTCTATCAGCATACTTCTTTTAGCCTTTTCACCACAGAGGACGCAGAGGCTATAATTATCTCTAAACTAGAACTCTGAAAACTCTATGTCCTCCGTGTCCTCTGTGGTGAAATAGTTCGTTTATGAAACAAGAATGAGGTTTCCGCCTAAAACTAGGTTTTACAGGAGATGATTTCTGTATATCTTAAAAAATAAGATTTCTTATTAGTATCATCCGGAGCTGAACTGTTTTATATATAGAGTTAGTATATATTAGATTTATTCAGTTTATTAAAACCTTTAAAAAGATGAAAGACACCTTATTATATCCTCCCCAAAAAAGAATCGGAAAGTACCCCCATACTTCCCGATTCGAAACAGTCAAAAATCGACCTTAATCAATTTATTAACTTAACACGTCGCAAAGATATGAGAAAAATTTCTTTGAAAGAGCTTTTTTATTTAAAAAGTTTATGATACAGGCAAATATACCAGTTAATAAGGTCGTTTTTCTTGCTTTAAAACCAAAGCTTCACTCCTTTTAAAGGAACGACCCCTTCCTTTAAAAGGAAGAGGCCGTTGGTTCTAAAGAAATCTGGTGGGGTGTTTATATAGAAATTTGGATTAATGATTTTTCAATTATATAAATCCGTTTACAAGTTTGTTTTATACTCCTCTTTTATTCGTATTATGTGTGCTAAGTTCTTTTCCAGTAATTCATTTAGCTCATCATCCGAAAAACATTCTCCTAAATAGATCGTGCTTTCTGTTTCAAAATCAAATGATTCGTCGTCTTCATTCACAACAATCGCAATTTTTCCTTGTGCATCTGTAGAGATCACTGCATTGTATTTAGTCATCAATTCTTTGAGCCCTTTTATGAACCTGTATTCTTTGCTTGTCAATATTCTTTTCATCTTCACTTGCTCTTTTGTTTTGTTGCCCTTTCGTGCGGTAAAGTTCGTGATAATTTAACACATTATGCGCTGTTTGAAGTATTCATTTTATTCTATTTGTCAGGTTGTAATATTCCTTTTATCCATATTATCACATCTATTCGTTTTTTTCGTATATTTGCTTCGAGCGAAACTTTTCATTTGTATATTTGTTGGATTTTAAAAAGAAAGAAAATAAAAATGGAAACAGAAGAATTGACAATTGGGAGAGTCCATCACGGACGCAATATACGTCGTACCCGTATTGAAAAGGATATGAACCAGGAGGGTTTGAGTGAATTAGTACATCTCTCACAACCTGCTGTTTCTAAATATGAGAAGATGAAAGTGATTGATGATGAGATGTTGCAACGTTTTGCACGTGCATTGAATGTCCCTTTCGATTATCTCAAGACTTTGGAGGAGGATGCACAGACGGTGGTGTTTGAAAATAATACGGTGAATAATTCAGAACAAAGTGCAGGTGGGGCAAACATCAGCATGGGTATAGTTAAGTCTGATACCGAAGATAGTATTAATGATAGTCGAGTTAACAACTTCAATCCTATCGACAAAATCACTGAACTCTACGAGCGTCTTTTAAAAGAAAAGGATGAAAAGTATGCAGCATTAGAACGCCGTTTGCAGAATATTGAAAAAAGTCTGCAGAAATAAGAGACAGATAAATTGAAAGGAATCGCAATATGATGAAACAAATACCTTACGGAATAACTGATTTTAGCCGAATTCAGAAAGAGAATTATTATTATGTAGATAAGACAATGTTCATTGAAAAAATAGAGATGCAACCGCCTTATCTGTTTCTGATACGTCCCCGTAGATTTGGGAAGAGTCTGACTTTGGCTATGTTAGAGGCCTATTATGACGTAAATCATGCTGAACAGTTTGACGAGTTGTTTGGTCAGCTATACATAGGTCGGCATCCGACGAAGCTCCACAATCAGTTTCTCATCATGCGATTTAATTTTTCGGAAGTGAGTTCCAATGTCAACGAAGTAGAACTATCGTTTAAGCTACATTGTTGTAGCAAACTTAAAGATTTTGTCTTTAAGTATGAAGATTTGTTAGGAAAAGAAATTTGGGATGTTCTTGATGAGAAAATACAAGAAGAACCCGGTGCTTTTCTGTCTGCGATTAATTCCTATGCTACCCGTAAGAAAAATATTCGTATTTATTTACTTATTGATGAATACGATAATTTCACCAATACCATTCTTTCAACTTACGGTACGGAGTTTTACAGGAAAGCAACGCATGGCGAAGGTTTTATTCGTGGCTTCTTTAACGTGATAAAATCTGCCACTACCGGAACCGGAGCTGCTCTTGAACGGTTGTTTATTACCGGAGTGAGTCCGGTGACGATGGATGATGTAACTAGTGGCTTTAACATCGGAACCAATATAACGACTGATCCTTGGTTTAATGATTTAGTTGGTTTTAGTGAGAAAGAATTGCGTGAAATGCTGACTTATTATAAAGAACAAGGAGTGTTGATGCAATCTGTAGATGAAACTGTTGTCATGATGAAACCTAATTATGACAATTATTGCTTTAGTAGAAGTAGATTGGTGGACTGTATGTTTAATTCTGATATGGTACTTTATTTTATGAAGTCTTTTGTTTTGCATGGGGAAAAGCCTGAAGAAATCGTAGATCCCAATATTCGCACTGACTTTAACAAGTTGGCATACTTGATAAAGCTAGATCACGGGTTGGGAGAGAATTTTTCCGTTATAAAGGAAATAGCCGAGCAAGGAGAAATCACTACTGACATCGTTACTCATTTCTCTGCATTGGAGATGACGGACCCCAGTAATTTCAAGTCTTTATTATTCTATTTCGGACTTCTTTCCATCAAAGGTGTGGACATGGTGGGAAGACCCATTTTACATGTACCGAATTTGGTTGTAAGAGAACAACTGTTTAATTTCTTGATACAAGGCTACATCAAGCATGATATCTTTAAAATTGACATGAACAGGATGAGTGCTTTATTTGAGAATATGGCTTTCAGGGGAGACTGGAAACCTTTGTTCGATTTTATCGCCAATGCTGTTCGTGAGCAAAGTCGTATCCGTGAATATATTGAAGGTGAAGCGCACATTAAAGGCTTCTTGCTTGCCTATTTAGGAATGTATCGTTATTATCAGCTCTATCCGGAATACGAATTGAATAAGGGTTTTGCAGATTTCTTCTTCAAACCTAGTCCGTCGGTTCCTGTACTGCCTCCTTTCACCTATCTGCTTGAGGTGAAATATGCAAAAGCCGGTGCTTCGGAAAAAGAAATACGTATCCTTGCCGATGAGGCACGTGGTCAGTTGCTTCGTTATAGTGAAGACGAACTAGTGGCAGAAGCCAGGGCGAAAGGTGAGTTGAAGTTAATTACTATTGTTTGGCGTAGTTGGGAGCTTGCTTTATTGGAGGAGGTAACTCTTTCTTAAGAGACAAGTAGCATACATGTTGCTATAAGGTGTGTGGCTCCTCTATCTTTTTCTGATTTTTGAAACGTTGATGAATAAGGAGATCACTTTTTCCTTTTAATAAATATCCCTAATAAGTCTTGAAGAATAAAATTTGCCTCTGCTATGGATTCCCATAATAGAGGCAAACTTATCAACATGAGACTTAGTTAAACAGTCTCTTGTTTTTTATGAATTTAACGAATCTTTTTTAGGACTTTAGAGAAGGAGTAAGGAAAGCTTTCCTCTTCCGTTCCTCTGTTTAAATTGGGCTGGCTTCCCATTTGGAAGTTAATGTTTCCTCCTTTTAATAAGTCTTCATGGCGTAGATAGTTCTTTTTATATTCTGTGCCGTTCAGATTCATTGTTTGAATATACATATTCTTCTTGTTGTTATCGGTTGCACGGATGATGAGGCTGTTACCGTTTTCAAGATGTAAGGTTGCTTTTTTAAAAAGAGGAGCTCCAACGACGTATTCGTCGGTTCCCGGACATACGGGGTAAAAACCTAATGCGGAGAAAACATACCATGCCGAAGTCTGCCCATTATCTTCATCTCCACAATATCCGTCAGGGCCCGGTGTGTACATTCTATCCATGACCTGGCGTAGCCAATACTGCGCTTTCCAGGGTTGACCGGCATAGTTGTATAGGTAGATCATGTGTTGGATTGGTTGGTTGCCATGCGCGTAATTCCCCATATTCATGATTGTCATTTCACGAATCTCATGAATAACCTGCCCGTAATAACTCTCATCAAAGACAGGAGGTACGGAAAATACAGAATCCAGCATAGTGATAAACATATCTTTTCCTCCCATTAAGTCAATTAATCCTTGTGGATCGTGGAATACAGACCATGAGTAGTGCCAGCTGTTTCCTTCGGTAAATGCATCTCCCCATTTCAATGGTGAGAATGGAGATTGGAATGTTCCATCTTCATTTTTTCCTCGCATGAGCTTGGAGTCTTTATCGAATACATTCTTATAGTTCATCGCCCGTTTGGCAAAGAGCTGTATTTCTTTTTCCGGTCGCTTTAATTCTTTGGCTAATTGATAGATACACCAGTCATTGTAGGCATATTCCAAAGTTCTGGCTGTGTTTTCATTGATTTTTACGTCATAAGGGACATAGCCTAACTTATTATAATATTCGTATCCGCGTCTTCCTGTGGAAGATACGGTGGGATGTACGTTCTTTGTTCCGTGTATTAACCCTTCGTACAAAGTTTTCACATCTTCTACTTTAATACCTTTTAAATAAGCATCTGCCAGTACGGAAGCCGAATTATTTCCTATCATGCAGTCTCTGTGTCCGGGGCTGGCCCATTCGGGGAAGAATCCGCTTTCTTTGTAGGTATTGATGAGCCCTTCCTGCATTTCTTTATTCATCGACGGATACATCAGATTCAGTAATGGGAAAAGACACCGGAAGGTATCCCAAAATCCGGTGTCGGTAAACATATATCCCGGTAGAACTTGCCCGTTATAAGGGCTGTAATGAACAGGTTTTCCGGCTTCGTCCAGTTCGTAGAATTTTCGGGGGAAAAGTAACGAACGGTATAAGCAGGAGTAGAAAGTGCGGTATTGATCGAGGTTTCCTCCTTCCACTTCGATTTTTCCCAGTACTTGGTTCCATGCTTTCTGTCCCTTTTGTTTTATCTGCTCCAGATTGTCATTTCCTAATTCTTTCATATTTCTTGCAGCCTGTTCGAAGCTGATAAAGTAAGAGGCGATGCGTGCATGTACTTGTTCTCCACGTTGAGTTTTAAAACCTATAATGGCTCCTGCATGGTCAGTTGTCTGTTCGGTTGCATTTTCTTGAATATTTCCATTATTTACAGTGGCTTTATAGGTGAAAGGCTTATTGAATTGAATAATAAAATAGTTCTTGAAGTTTTCGGGAACTCCTCCGCTATTGCGTGTACTATAACCGATAATTTTGTTTTCTTCTGGGATAATCTGAATAAAAGAACCTTTGTCAAATGCATCGACTGCGATATACGAATGTGCGTTTTCCGGGAAAGTGAACCGGAAGAGAACAGCACGTTCGGTCGGAGACATCTCCGTGACAATATCGTATTCGGCCAGATACACCTTGTAGTAATAAGGAGTTGCTTCTTCTCCTTTGTGTCCGAACCAGCTAGCCCGCTTTTCTTCGTCGAATTCAGGTTTACCCACCATCGGCATAATGGAGAACTGTCCGTAATCGTTTATCCATGGGCTGGGCTGATGAGTTTGTTTGAATCCACGGATTTTATTGGCTGTATAGACATATTGCCATCCGTCTCCCATTTTTCCGGTCTGTGGCGTCCAGAAATTCATTCCCCAAGGGCGGGCAATGGCAGGGTAGGTGTTACCTGTTGATAATTCAAAAGATGATTGTGTTCCCATTAACGGATTAACGTATTGTGTCCAGTCTTTGGACTGGGCAAGAAGCGTGCAGCTAAGCACTAAAAATAATAACCAACATTTCTTCATAATTTTCTTTTTGAGTTTATAGCTTGCGAAGTAATCACAGCGTTTTCATGTGTTGCCAATGTTGAATGTTCCAACGGGTTGAGACATGGCAAAGGTATAGCTTCGTGGTTAAGGTCGTGGTTAAAATCGTGGTTAATGCGATGGCTAATAGGCGCTTTTTTTATTAACCCCGCTAAAGAAACTATCGCAAAAGTACTTTTTTACTATGTTATTCAACTATCTATGTGAAATAGACAAATATACCTTACTGTTATTATTTGTATTAGTGTTCTTTTTGGTCGAACCATTTATGTGCTCAAGACTTTATATTAGCAGGCATTGTGAATGATGCTGTACAGTTAGCCGTTTCCAATTAGAAACAGAAACTATCAGATTGCTTGGTGATTGGTAACTGAATAGCCTTTTTGTGCGCCCGCCTATTTATAGATTTGTATCGGCAATTCCCCCTTTAGTGCTCCTATGGCATTAAATGCTAACGACTCCATTTCATTCTCTCCGGGATAAACATAGATGGGAGCCAGGAAAGAGATTCTTTTTTTCAGTCTTGAAATCACATAGTCCGAATAGGCGATACCTCCTGTCAGAAGGATGGCATCTATCTTCCCACAAAGTACGGTGGCACTGGCTCCTATCGCTTTTGCAACATTGTAAATCATGGCATCCAGTATCAGTTCCGCTTTTTTATCTCCTTCTTCGATAGATTGTATAATGGCGGGAACATCGGTTGTACCTAGATGGGCGGTCAGTCCGGCGCGTCCGGAGATACGTTTTTTCAATTCGTCTTTGGTGAGTTGACCGCTAAAACATAGGTCGATCAGTTGACCGGCGGGAAGTGTACCGGCACGTTCCGGTGAGAAAGGACCTTCACCGTCCAATGCATTGTTGGCGTCAATGGCTCGTCCGTGGTGATGGACTGCGACAGAGATGCCACCTCCCAGATGGCAGATAATTAAATCCAGATTTTCGTATTGGGTTCCCTGCTCTTTGGCAAAGCGGCGGGCGATTGCTTTCTGGTTTAATGCATGCCAGATGGTGATCTTCGGCATTAAGGGAGAACCTGTAATGCGTGCTATATCTTCCAGTTCATCCACCACTCCCGGATCAGCAATGAAAGCCGGACAGTCGGGTAATGTGGAGGCCAGTTCGCTGGCAATCAATCCTCCTAAGTTACAAGCATGGGTACGCATAGCATGCACTGTATCACGTTTCATGGCCTCATTTACCTCATACACTCCGCCCGGTATCGGTTTCACTAAACCGCCGCGTCCGATGATTGCATCAAAAGAAAAAGGTATCTTATTGTTTTCCAATTCTTGTAACACCAGGTTTTTCCGGAATTCAAACTGGTCTATCACCTCGGGAAAAGCGGATAGTTCTTCTACAGAATGTTTTATATTACTGACAAACAGCGGAGTTTCATTTTCGTAAACTGCTATTTTAGTAGAAGTAGAACCGGGATTGATAACCAGAATTTTCATGAATAGTAGGCTTTTAGTGGTGAATTTAGAATGATGAGCCGGTGACTTGGCTGACTTGTTTTCTGCATTTGCAATCTCCTGACACTTGTAAGCATGCCATTGCAATGCTGTAATATTTGGACAAGCCGGAATCACTACGCGATGGAAGTACTACAGGGCAAATAGGACCTTGCAGCAATCCTGCCATTTCTGCCTGTGCAAACAAAGAGACGGATTTGTAGAATGCATTACCCGATTCAATGTTCGGGAATATCAAGACATCTGCCTGTCCGTTGATAGGAGATACAATCCCTTTAATATCACCACTTGCTTGTTCGCAGGCAGTACGTACATCCAGCGGGCCGTCAATAATCACATTTCCGAATTCTCCCGCTTCGGCAAGTTCTACGATATTCACATAATCTAGTGAATGAGGGAACTTGGCACTCACTTTTTCTGTGCAGTGAATCAATGCGACACGCGGTTGTTCGATACCAAAGTGACGGCAGGTGCAGATAGCATACCAAATCATTTCTATACGTTGCTGTAAAGTAGGACGCGGAATGACGGCGGCATCCGAGAAGAAAAGCAGTTTATGGTAAGTAGGAATTTCCATTACTGCCAGATGCGTGAGGATTTTCCCTTTCGGTAACAAACCTTTTTCTTTGTCGAGTATGGCATGCAGTAAGTTGTCCGTATTGATAATCCCTTTCATCAAAATATCCGCTCCTCCTTCACGCACAATGCGGACAGCTTCGCGCGCCGCTTCATCCGGATTTTCTATGTGGATGGTTTTTACGTATTCAGGATATTGTTTGAGCGTGGGATATTTCTTCAGAATGGTAGAATCTCCAATCATCAGAAATTCTGCAATCCCTTCTTCCAAAGCACGGGAGATGGCATATTCAGTGTTAGGATCGTTCGCACAGACCACGGCAATTCGTTTTCTATGGTTTAGTTTTTTAAGATGAGCCGTTAACTGGGCAAAATTTAGAATAGGTTCCATAACGTTAGATTTTTAGCAAATATCAGAAAAATGATTGGAAAAATAATGATTATAACCCGAAAAATTACATCCATTATGTAACATTTTGCTATATTTTATTTGTTTTGGCTGTTGGATGTGCATGGAACCGTTTTTTCCTGTATTTTTGCAAATAAATCCCCCAATAAAATAAAAGCACCATGAAACAGTTTAAAAATCTATTATTTCTTAGCTTAATTCTCCTTTGTTGGACGCTTGTTTCCTGTAAAAGCAGCAAGACGTCTTCCGGTTGGTCTTTGATCTGGGAAGAGAACTTTAATCAGAAAAAGAGTTTCGATTCACAGGTCTGGAGCAAGATTCCACGAGGTAAGTCAGACTGGAATAACTATATGACAGACTTTGATTCCTGCTATGCCATGCGTAAAGGCAAACTGGTGTTGAGAGGTATTGCCAATCATACCCAACGCAATGACACTGCCCCTTATTTGACAGGCGGTGTGTATACAAAAGGCAAAAAGGCTTTTACGAACGGGCGTATTGAGATTTGTGCCAAGTTGAATGCGGCGGGAGGAGCATGGCCTGCCATCTGGATGTTGCCTGAAGGAGCGGCATGGCCATCCGGCGGTGAGATTGATATCATGGAACGTTTGAATAACGATTCTATTGCTTATCAGACAGTTCATTCCCATTACACTTATACGCTGGGGATCAAGGATCATCCGGTATCACATTCTACGGGAGTGATTCACCCTGACCGCTACAATATTTTTGCAGTCGAAATGTATCCGGACAGTCTTTCATTTTATGTCAATGATGTACATACGTTTACTTACCCCCGCATACAAACGAAAGAAGAAGGACAATTCCCTTTTACTCAGCCCTTTTATCTGCTGATTGATATGCAGTTGGGAGGTTCGTGGGTGGGAGCAGTCTCTCCCGAGGATCTTCCGGTAGAAATGGAAGTGGACTGGGTGCGTTTTTATCAACGAAAGTCAATAAAATAAGAACATATATGGATATTCAATTTCCTCCCTTTTTGCAGAAAGGTGATAAAGTGGTTATTGTATCACCTTCGAGTAAGATAGACCAACAATTCCTAAAAGGAGCCAAGAAACGGATGGAATCATGGGGCTTGAAAGTGGCTATAGGAAAGCATGCCGGAAGTTCATCCGGAAGATATGCCGGGACAATCAAGCAGCGGCTGAAAGATTTGCAGGATGCGATGGACGACCCTAAAGTGAAGGCTATTCTTTGCAGCCGTGGAGGGTACGGGGCGGTACATTTGATCGATAAAATTGATTTTACGGCCTTTTGTGAACATCCGAAATGGTTACTGGGCTTTAGCGATATAACCGCTTTGCACAATCTGTTTCAGAAAAATGGATATGCTTCCCTTCATTCATTGATGGCACGTCATCTTACGGTGGAACCGGAAGACGATCTTTGTGCGAACTATCTGAAGGATATTCTATTGGGAAATATTCCTTCTTACATGTGCGAGAAGCATAAACTGAACAAGCAGGGGACGGCACAAGGCGTTTTGCATGGCGGTAACATGGCGGTAGCCTACGGTTTGCGTGGCACTCCTTATGATATTCCGGCGGAAGGCACTATACTGTTTATTGAAGATGTTAGCGAACGTCCGCATGCCATCGAACGTATGATGTATAATTTGAAACTGGGGGGCGTGTTAGAAAAACTGTCCGGATTGATTATCGGTCAATTTACAGAATATGAAGAAGACTGTTCGTTGGGCAAGGAACTGTATGCTACTTTGGCAGATTTAGTAAAAGAGTATGATTATCCCGTCTGTTTCAATTTCCCGGTGGGGCATGTGACTCATAATCTCCCGCTTATCAACGGTGCAAAAGTAGAGCTTGTGGTGGGAAAGAAAAATGTGGAACTAAAGTTTATATGTTAATAATCCATTCCATCTGAACGATGCTGTGGTGAAAATGACTAATTTTGAGGCTTTAATAGATAAAAGGACGATGAAAAAGAAAACTATGATAGTATTAATGAGTGCCTTTTTGTTATTATCAGCATTCTCTTGCGGTGGAGGTAACAAGGCAAATAGTACGAGTGAACAAGACGAAAAGACAGTTGTGAATGTACCTCAGTTTGATGCGGATAGTGCTTATTTGTATGTAAAGAATCAGGTAGATTTCGGACCTCGTGTTCCTAACACTAAAGAACATGTTGCCTGTGGCAATTACCTTGCCAGTCAATTAGAGGCTTTCGGTGCTCAAGTGACTAATCAATATGCTGATTTGATTGCTTATGACGGTACGCTGTTGAAAGCGAGAAACATTATCGGTTCTTATAAGCCGGAAAGTAAAAAGAGAATCGCTTTGTTTGCACATTGGGATACACGCCCATGGGCTGATAACGATCCTGACGAGAAGAACCATAAAACTCCGATTCTGGGTGCAAATGATGGTGCCAGTGGGGTAGGAGCTTTGCTCGAAATAGCTCGTCTGGTCAATCAGCAACAACCGGAATTGGGGATTGATATCATTCTGTTGGATGCAGAGGACTATGGTGCGCCACAGTTTTATACAGGAAAGCATAAGGAGGAATTCTGGTGTCTGGGATCGCAGTATTGGGCACGTAATCCTCATGTACAAGGATATAATGCACGTTTTGGTATCCTGCTCGATATGGTAGGAGGTGAAGGCAGTGTGTTTATGAAAGAAGGGTATTCGGAAGAATTTGCTCCGGACATAAATAAGAAGGTTTGGAAAGCGGCAAAGAAAGCGGGTTACGGAAAGACTTTCATGGATGGAAACGGAGGATTTGTAACAGACGACCATCTGTTCATAAATCGTCTGGCACGTATTAAAACGATCGATATCATTCCCTACAATCAGGAAGGTGATTTTACCCCGACATGGCATACTGTCAATGACAATATGGAACATATTGATAAGAATACGTTGAAAGCAGTCGGTCAGACGGTATTGGAAGTGATTTATAATGAGAAATAATAGAATTGAGAAATAATATAATAAGGTGTTGATAGATTGATATGCCGGTTTTAAATACGGCATCTGCTATTCGCACATTGGTATATTGTCTAATTAAATAATTACTATAATGTCAATTAATGAACTACAAGATGAAGTGATTGCGGAATTCAGTGACTTCGACGATTGGATGGACCGTTATCAATTACTTATTGATCTGGGGAATGAGCAGGAACCACTTGAAGAAAAATATAAGACGGAACAAAATCTGATTGAAGGATGCCAGAGCAGGGTATGGCTTCAAGCGGATGATGTGGATGGTAAAATCGTTTTTAAAGCAGAAAGCGATGCTTTGATTGTAAAGGGGATTATTGCCTTGTTGATTAAAGTCTTTTCCGGACATACTCCTGATGAAATCTTAAATGCAGATCTTTATTTTATAGACAAGATCGGACTGAAAGAGCATCTATCGCCAACGCGTAGCAACGGTTTGCTGTCGATGGTAAAACAAATACGAATGTATGCATTAGCATTCAAAGCGAAAGAGGGGAAGTAAAAACTTCCCTTTTTTATTGCTGCTTTTGGGAAGTCAGGTGGTTCATGGTCAGTATGATACCGATAAACAGGAGGATTGACCCGAATAGGACGATGAGATACGGGGTACCGTTAATCAGGTCGTCCATATTTTCTGCTTCGGGGTATTTGATACTAAGATATACTGCTAAGGAGTTATTCAATATATGCATGAGTATACAGGGAATCAGACTGCCGGTTTTATAGTATGTCCATGCCAGCAGGATACCAATCAGAAATGCCGGAAGTATCTGGGCCGGATTGATGTGAAAGACACCGAATAGAAGTGCTGAAATGAGGATGCCTTTCGTCGGGTTGTATTGTTGCAGCAAAGCTTTGGTAATGGCTCCGCGGAACAACAGTTCTTCAAGTACAGGACCGATGATAGCTATTGCAAGAATACCGCCCCAACCGGATTGGAGAATGTCGAAAGATTGCTCCATGATGTTGGGTATCCAGTCTAGCAGTCCCATCAGTGCGGATACCAGAAAACCACCGGTGAGAATAGCTAGTCCGCTACAAATTAGGAATGGAGCTGATACGGGTGACCATGTTGTCTTCTTTTTACTGATATAACCGGCTTTCCATAGATAAATACCCATCATAATCTGTCCGGCTAGTTGTGCCGGGATCATAATCATTTGCGTCAGAGTGACTTTATCCAGATTTCCCGTGGTGACGAACAAATAGATCGTACAGGGAATCATAATCAGGATAGGGGCGACAATCTGTGCAATGAGAAGGTCTATTAATACTAATTTGATAGCCGTTTTCATGGTTTTTTATTTAGTGGTAAAGAAACTATAGATAAACATAGCTAACATGGATATAGCTATTACCACCAAAGAGATGCTCATAAATGACTTTTGCATAAGAATCTATTTTTTAAGAATTGTTTCTGTCTCTTCAGCATCCTTATGGAGCTGTGTTATTAACTCGTCGATACTGGAGAATTTCAGTTCGGGACGTGTCCGTTTAACAAAAGTAAGCCGGATGAATTTATCATATATGTCAGAATGGAAGTGGAGGATATTCACCTCAATCGTCCGGTTCGGACCATTGTCAATCGTCGGGCGGACACCTATATTCAGCATCCCCATATACGTTTTCCCGTCAAATGTTACCCATACGGCATATACGCCATCGGCAGGAATCAGTTTATCGGGATCATCCACCCGTAAATTGGCCGTTGGGAAACCTATCTTTCTGCCTACCTGATAGCCGCCTACTACGATCCCGTCAAGGAAATATTCATATTTCAGACAATGGGCGGCCAGGCTAACTTCTCCTTCATGAAGAAGTTTGCGGATCAGGGAAGAGCTCACCGGAATGTTGGGTTCGTTCCCTATTTCTATATTGCTGGTATACGCTTTGGCGCGAATTACTTCTATGCCAATTTCTTTTCCATAACGTACATAATCCTCGAAACCTTCGCTGCGGTTATGTCCGAAACGATGGTCATAGCCGATAACCAGGTATTTTACCTGATAACGCTCTTTTAGCAACTGTGTCATAAACTCCCGGGCAGTGAGCCGGGAAATTTCCGGAGTGAAATCAAGCATCAGGCAGTAGTCTACCCCGATGTCTGCAAGCAGACTTATTTTTTCTTCGGGGGTAGTCAGAAGTTCCGGATGATACTCCACATTCATCACTTTTCGGGGATGAACGGGAAAAGTAACCAATGCAGAGCGTAGACCTTTGGCGGCGGCTATCTCTTTCACTTGCTGAATCAGATAGCGATGTCCTGCATGTACTCCATCAAAGAAACCGATGGTAGCTACGCAGGGTTCCGGGGTAATTGCCGATGTGTCACGTATAATCTGCATATCTCTAAAATTATTTGAGGTTGAAAAGATGGCTCCAGTCTTCGCCTACTTTCGCTGTATAGGTAGAAATTCCTAAATTTTGGGCTGTCTTACAGTTCATTTCAGAGTCATCAATAAAAAGCGTTTCTTTCGGCTCGATACCGGCATCCTCTATGATTGCCTTGAATATCTCCGGTTCGGGCTTGGCCATTTTCATTTCAAAAGAGAGGTACGTTTTTTCAAAATAATCTTCCACCTTAAAGGTGCGGTAAGGAAACAAATGAGCACATGTCCATTCCCAATGAATTTGGTTGGTATTGCTCAATAAATAGACGACATATTTCTCACGTAATTTTAATAATAAATCCAGTTTTTGTGTGGGTATATCTACCAGGAAACTATTCCAGGCTGCATCTATTTGTTTGTCGCTAACTGCTTTGCCTATCATTTTACGAACTCCGTCACGGAATTCGGCAGGTGTTATCAATCCTTTTTCCTGTTGCATCAGGAGTCCGTCCTGGTTCTGGATATCCAGCAATGCATCCACGTTTTGGAGCCCTAACTTCTGAAAGTGCTCAATGCAACGTTGGCGGTCGAGATTGATAAGTACACCACCCAAATCAATAAGAAGGTTTTTTATTCCTTTACTTTTCATTTCTGTCTTTTTTGTGAATAATACGTTGAACAAGGCGAACAAGTTCTCCAACCCATAACACCGTGGACGAAACGCCTATAATAAGAAGCCAGGTTTGCCAGTCGAGCGGTTCCGTGCGGAATACGGCTCCACCGAATTGTACGATGAGGAATTGTCCGGCAAGAATAGCCAGTACAATAAGCTCCATCCCATACGATTTGGAAAGTCCCTTGAATGCCGAATCGGTAGTACCGAATACACGGGCATTGAACAGATTCCAGAATTGCAGCATGACAAAGAAGGTGAAGAAAATAGTCAGGTTGTGTACATTCATTCCTTGCGTACTGTGGTCGAAATAATAAATCATTCCGAGCAATACGATGAGGAAGATAGAGCCCACACCTATTATATTAGACCGCATTGCCTTACTGATAATAAAATCGGTACTGCGACGAGGTTTCTCAAGCATCACCGTTTCGCTGGGTGGAATAGAGGCAAGAGCCAAAGCGGCAAAAGTATCCATAATCAGGTTCACCCATAACATTTGTGTTACAGTCAGCGGAAGTTCCGTACCGATTACGGAGCCTAGCAGAACGATAAGCAATGCCACAAAGTTAATCGTTAGCTGGAAAACGATGAAACGCTGGATATTCTTATACAGTGAACGTCCCCACATAACAGCGGTTCCGATACTGTTGAAAGAGTCGTCGAGCAATGTAATATCACTAGCCTCTTTGGCTACAGAAGTACCTGTACCCATCGATAAACCTACTTGGGCATGATTCAAAGCCGGAGCGTCATTCGTTCCGTCTCCGGTTACAGCTACCACTGCTCCTTTTTGTTGAAGCAGTTGTACCAGACGTTGTTTGTCTGTCGGACGGGCGCGGGACATGATTTTTAAGTCCATCACTCTGTCCAGTGCTTCTTCATCGCTCAATTCGGCAAATGCGACACCGGTGATTCGATTTCGTTCCGTATCAGTTTCAGGGTTCCAAAGACCTATCTGGCGTGCGATTTCTGTGGCAGTTCCCGGAGTGTCACCGGTCACGATCTTGATGCCGATACCTGCAGACTGACATTTTGCAACCGCAGCAGGTACATCCGGACGAATCGGGTCGGAGATGGCAACTACTCCCAAGAAATTGAGGTCGTTGGCTGAAACTAGTTCCGTGCAATCGTTCGGTTCATTTTCTCCGACAATCTTGAATGCAAATCCAAGTGTACGCATAGCCATATTCTGATAGTTCAACAGTTGTGCTTCCACTGTAGAACGATACTCTACCGCATCCACTTGCCGTCCATCCAGAACAACTTCTTTACACTTACCCAAAACAATTTCAGGAGCTCCTTTTATATAAAGTATTTTTTTGCCGATCAATGGAGATTCAACAAGAGTTGCCATGAATTTCCGTTCGGTAGAGAAGGTGAGTTGATCGAGAACATGAGCTTGTTCGCGGAGTTGCAGGTAATCTCTTCCCTGTTTGTTTAGCCAGAGTAATAAAGCCACTTCGGTTGGATTTCCTACGCCTTTGGGTTTTTCTCCATTGGTTGATTCTTCAAGGAAAGCTGTTGAATTGGCGCTGATTCCTTCTGCGATAAGTGCGCTAATATCGTCATCAGACAAGTCACTGCCATTTTTTATACCATAGAAATTGGGTTCGTGCACTTGCATCAGATTTTGAGTCAGTGTACCGGTTTTATCCGTACAAATCACGGTGATGGCTCCCATTGTTTCGCAAGCATGCATTTTCCGCACCAGATTGTTGGTGGAAAGCATACGACGCATGTTCAATGCCAGACTAAGCGTGACACTCATTGGCAATCCTTCAGGCACAGCTACTACAATCAGCGTAACTGCCATCATAAAATATTTCAGTGTCCGTTCGAAAACCGGAAGCCACTCATGCCATCCGTTCAGCGAACCGAAATCAAAATATAGCACTACATCCTTCACGAAGAAAATAAGGAAAGCCAGACCGGCAACGGTGAAACCTATCTTTCCGATTAGATTTGCGAGTTTGGTGAGCTGTATGTTCAGCGGGGTGGGTTCGAGGTTATCCTCTGTACTCTGCCGGGCTACTTTTCCGATTTCAGTAGCATCTCCCACATGCAGCACGCGCATGGTACCATGTCCATCCACCACTGTAGTGCCACGCATCACCAGATTGGAGGCATAAGTCGCTTCTTCATCAAAATCAGCTTCTACAGTAGTTTTATTAATAACAGGCTCTCCCGTCAGATTGGATTCGTTCACTTGCAGAGAAATAGCTTCCAGCAACTCTCCATCAGCGGGAATTTCTTCACCTGTTTCCAGAATGACGATATCACCTACCACTATGTCTTTACGAGGGATTTCCTGTACGCGTCCGTTTCGGACCACTTTTACCAGAGTTTCTTCATTGACTGCATTCAGCAGATCGAACTTCTTACTGGCATCATATTCGAAGAAGAAACCGATTCCGGTAGCCAATAAGATAGCGGCTATGATTCCGATTGTTTCGGCATATTCGTTTTCGATGATGGAGATAATTAATGAGAAAGCGGCTGCTACTAATAATACACGGACAACCGGGTCTTCAAATTTTTCCAGATAAAGTTTCCAGAGAGAAGGACGCTTGGGGGGCGTTAACAGGTTAATACCATTTTTCTCCCTGCTTTGTAGGACTTCGTCATCAGTAAGTCCTAAATGATAATAGTCATTTTTATTTGTACTCATGCAGATACATGCGTTTAGTTTGAACCGCAAAAATACAACATAAAATTGTGATAGAATGTTTAATTAAAACTTTTTATGAAGTCGAATTTGTTAGCGTGGTTTACCACATGACCGATAAGGAATTGTAAACCAGAATGTAGAGCCTTCACCTTCTACGGAATCCGCTCCGATTTGACCGCCAAGTTTGGCGACAATAGTTTGAGATATGGAAAGTCCCAGTCCGGCTCCTTTTTTATCTTTATTCAGTTTCACGAAACGCTCGAATACATCCGGTAATTTCTCTGCTGGAATTCCGGTTCCGGTATCCTTGACATAAAAGTAAAGCTCGGTATCTCTAGTTTCATAGCCGAGGCGGATGCTACCTTTATGGGTGAACTTAATGGCGTTGCCGGCAAAGTTTGAAAGCACTTGTGCCACCCGGTTCCGATCTGTTTGAATCATGCAGGAAGAACGGGATGATTCCGCTATAATTTGTATATTTCCTCCGGCGTCATCGACTCTCATTTGAAAAAGTTGTTGTAAATCTGAAAGTAACTGATTGACAGTCAACTGTTGTCTGCACAAATTCCAATGTTCCGGCTTCGATTTTTGACATATCGAGAATGTCGTTGACCAGTTGCATCAGGAGGTCGGCATTCATTTTTATGATTTCTTGATATTGGGCCTTTTCCTCTTCTGTAGTTGCACTGCCTAATACCTCTGCAAATCCGGTAATAGCATTGAGAGGGGTACGGATTTCATGGCTCATGTTGGCTAAAAAGGCAGATTTTGAAATATCGGCTTTTTCTGCTTTTTCTTTGGCTAGCCGTAACTCCTTTTCAGCTTGTTTTCGGCGGGTAACATCGTGTACGGTGATTACCATGTTCTCTTCTTCATTCAGAAGGAAGTAAGAACCGGATATTACTGCATCACATTCCACGGTAGTATTATCAGATGTAACTATGGATAAAGTGGCTTCAAGATCCGTGAAGTTTCGTCTCTGTTCGAAGGCTTGTCGTATGGCGGTACGTATCGGGCAAGAGCCGCAGAAACTATGTGTGCCGCAACCTCCTTCGGCTGCCAATGCATTGCGACATTGCAACAAGTCGCCCACTCTTTTCTCTTCTGTTCCTTTTCTGGTTCCGGTTTTTTGGTAATAGTTAGTCTTCAGTACCTTGAAATCATTGTCTATTAATAGGATAAAGGCATGCACATTTTTCAAGATGGCGCCGGCAATATGGCTGGTGCGTTCCAACTTTCTGGATTCACGGAACAATCGTTGTTGCATCCGCAGACATTTCCTACGTTCCAATAAAAAACTGATTAGTAGGACTGCGCATAAAACTATTAAGGTAGACAATAGTGCTATAAGCATAGTATAATATTGTTGTTTTAGCTTGATAATATGACTACAAAGATAGTTTTTTTCTTTAGTTTAAAAATAGTGTTGAACAAATATCTTGCTATTTGTGTTATATTATTTAGAAAACCAATTAAAAATACGAACGTTATGAAAAAGTACATTTGCACGGTCTGTGAATATATTTACGACCCCGAACAAGGAGATCCGGAAAGTGGAATTGAACCAGGAACAGCATTTGAAGATATTCCTGATGATTGGACTTGTCCATTATGTGGAGTCGGAAAAGAAGACTTTGAACCGTACGAAGGATAAAACCAAGAGAGAGAATTATTAAGAGGAGAATGACTGGGTGTATAAATATATACCCGGTCATTTTTTATTTTTATGGTTGGAAATTATTCTGCTGATTATAAATGTGATATCTTTGATGCAAAAATCGGAAGTTATGTATAATAGAGCAACCGTCATAACCGATCTAAGGTATCTATCATACCCTGTAATCTTTGTATTATTGATATTCAGCCTTTTGATGGCTGGTTGTAGCGACGATGAGAATGAAGAGCAACCTCCTGCTCTGGATGTTCCGGATTATAGCACGCTTGTAGTAAAAGATATACAGAATATACCTGCGGACTTCACATTTGACCGGGTTGAGGTGAAAGTGACGGGTGTTGATTGGCAAGTGATTGAGACTCTTAGCTTTCCTTATGAGAACGGGCAAATAGTAATGACACTTCCCACTAGTTTTCCTTCGGAAAAGCTTCAGACAGTAGACCGGCGTAATGGTATGGGTGGTTACTGGACCGGAACCTCAGATGATGCGGACGCTCTTGTGGCGACGTTAGGAGATTTCTTTGTTTTTAATGGAAATAAAAGGGTGGGGCGAATTGCTATTTCCAACTGGTCGGGTAAAGGGTCTTCTGCCGGAAAAGCTACATTGGTGAGTTATCAGTATGCCGACCGTTCTTTTACATTGACAGGCAGTGACAAATCATACTATTATAGTAACTGCTCTTTTAATAAGGGATGGAATATTTTTGCCAATATAAATCCGGCCTCAGAAGGCGGGACTGCAAAAGTGCTTCGTACAACTACTGTTCCGGAATCTACATTGTTCTGGCGTTTGGCTGAATCATACGTATATAATTGATTTTATAAAAGATACTATTAGATATAAAAAGGAGAATCAGGTATGTATTGATACTACTGATTCTCCTTTTTTATTCTTTATTTTATCTGTTAAGAAGCTCTTTTCTCTTTCACATCACTGCTGGCTTCTACTACATTCACTACGTAGTCGCCAAGTTTCTCGCACTCGGCGATAATATCCATGTAGTAAACTCCCATCTGATAATCATATTCTTTGTTGTTCACATCCAGAATATTCTGATTCTTCAGTTGATTACGATAATTATTAATTTCGTTTTCAATGTTGAAGGATTTGTTGATGTCAATGCTCTGATGCTCCGGTTTTTCTACTACCACAATCATTTGGGCAAGTGCATCGTTAGTCAGCTTCATCATGAAATGAATATGCTCATATTGTTTCTCGGTAAAGTCTTGATTAGTCTGACGTTTCCGGTTGATGGTACGTGCCAGATTATAGCAGCTGTCGCCAATACTTTCAATTTCTGTCACTTCACGCAACATGGCGCGTATCTGTAACTTACTTTCAGAACTCAAACGGCCTTCGGATACCTGATTCAGGTAGTTGGCTATTTCAAGTTCCATATTGTCGCTGATATTTTCATATTTCTCTATCCGGCTGAACAGCTTATTGAAATCGTCATCCTTTTCCGTATGCAACAGATCCTGCACCATGCCAAACATCCGGTGGGTACGTTCTGCGAAAAGATGGATTTCCTTACGTGCCTGAAGGATGGAAAGTTCAGCAGTGGAAAGCATACCACCAGTGATAAACCGCAGGCGAGGTTCTTCGTCCTCTTCTTTGGGGTGGATTAAAGCGCATACGGTACGTTCAATCAGTTTTACAGCCCATATCAAGATACATACGTTACAGATATTGAAGATAGAGTGGAAAGCAGATAGCTTGTAGGAAATAGCAACCTCTGGATTACTGCTTTGAAAGAAGGTGTCTACTACCCAGTTTACTAGATCCATGAAAGGATGGAAGACAATCAATACCCAAATGACCCCAAACACGTTAAAAACAAAATGGGCCAATGCTGCCCGCTTAGCCTGTGTGTTGGCTGTAAGTGCGGCAAGATTGGCCGTGATAGTCGTTCCGATGTTTTCTCCCAATACGAGTGCTGCTCCCAGTTCCAGGCTGATCCAGCCGTTGGCACACATAATTAATGTGATTGCCATGGTAGCTGCAGAGGCTTGCACAATCATGGTCAATATTGTACCGATGAGCAAGAACAGAATAATGGAAAAGAATCCCATATCCGTGTAGTTCTGTACGAAGGCAAGCATTTCCGGATTGGCATTCAGGTCGGGGGCGTTTGCTTTCAGATAAGAGAGCCCCATGAAAAGGAAAGAAAAACCAAAAATGAATTCACCGATGGACTTGCGGTTGCTTTTTCCAGAAAAGATGAGCGGGAGGGCAATGGCTAAGAGGGGAAGAGCGAAAGCAGCCATATCGACCTTAAATCCGAAAATTGAAATGATCCAAGCAGTTACAGTAGTACCGATGTTGGCACCCATAATAACGCTGATGGATTCGGCAAGTGTAAGTAACCCGGCATTCACGAAACTAACGACCATCACCGTCGTTGCTGAAGAAGACTGGATAAGGGCTGTAATCAACACTCCTGTTAGAACTCCCGTTACCCGGTTGGTGGTCATTGCCGTTAGAATACTTCGCAATCTATCACCCGCGACCTTTTGTAAGCCCTCGCTCATGATTTTCATTCCGTAGAGGAAGAGTCCCAATGAGCCTATGAGCTTTAAAAAATCATAAAAAGAATATTCCATCTATAATATTTTTAATGGTTATTTGTTCTCAATCTGATTATAAGTATATTAGTCCCAAATTATTCACCTTTTAACGAACTCGATGAAACAGATGTTACAAATATGTTGCAAAAATAACAATAATTCCAAAGAATTCCCTATCGGAAGCTCACTTTTGGATATTTATTACGGTTTTAATCTTAATTTTCCTTATCAAGTAGTGAGTGCCAAGGTCAATAATCGCTCCGAGGGACTTAATTTCAGAGTATATAATAATAAGGATGTAGAGTTTCTGGATGTGAGAGATCAGTCCGGTATGCGTACTTATGTCCGTTCGCTTTGTTTTGTCTTGTTTAAGGCTGTCACGGAACTCTTTCCCGAGGGAAAATTGTTTGTGGAACATCCTGTTTCAAAAGGTTATTTCTGCAATTTGCGGATTGGACGCCCCATTGAACTCGAAGATGTGACGCGTATCAAGCAACGGATGCAGGAGATCATTGCGGAAAATATTCCTTATCACCGCATTGAATGTCATACGGCGGAAGCGGTACGGGTTTTCAGCGAGCGGGGGATGAATGATAAAGTGAGATTACTTGAAACTTCCGGTTCTCTTTATACCTATTATTATACATTGGGTGATACAATTGATTATTATTATGGTAATCTGCTTCCCAGCACCGGATATCTTAAATTGTTCGATATCGTGAAGTATTATGATGGGTTGCTACTCCGGATTCCGAGTCGTGAAAACCCAAGTATGCTCGAAGAAGTTGTGAAGCAGGAGAAGATGCTGGATGTTTTTAAGGAATATCTGAATTGGAGTTATATCATGGGGCTTAATAATGCCGGAGATTTTAATCTTGCCTGTGAAGAAGGACATGCCACTGACTTGATTAATGTGGCGGAAGCATTGCAGGAGAAAAAGATAGCGCAGATAGCCGATACTATCTTCCATCGTGGCGAGAACGGTAACCGGGTAAAACTGGTATTGATTGCCGGCCCGTCTTCTTCGGGAAAGACAACATTCAGCAAACGGCTTTCTATTCAGCTGATGACAAATGGCTTGAAGCCATTCCCGATCTCTTTGGATAATTATTTCGTAGACCGTGAAGAAACCCCTTTGGATGAAAACGGAAACTATGATTATGAATCACTTTATGCGCTCGATCTGGAATTGTTTAATCAACAGCTGCAGGCGCTTCTTCGTGGCGAGGAGGTGGAATTGCCACGTTTTAATTTCTCTCTTGGCAAAAAGGAATATAAAGGTGATAAACTGAAAATAGAAGATAATACAATTCTGATTCTGGAAGGTATTCATGCCTTAAATCCGGAACTGACACCGCATATACCAGCCGAACGGAAATTCAAGATTTATGTTTCAGCATTGACTACTATTTCGTTGGATGACCATAACTGGATTCCAACTACTGACAACCGTTTGTTGCGTCGCATCATCCGCGACTTTAATTATCGGGGATATTCTGCACGTGAAACCATATCACGCTGGCCTAGTGTACGTGCCGGTGAAGACAAATGGATATTCCCTTATCAGGAAAATGCTGATGTCATGTTTAATTCAGCGCTACTTTTTGAGTTTGCCGTACTTCGTTTACACGCTGAGCCTATTCTGATGGGTGTTCCGCGTAACTGTCCTGAATATTGTGAAGCCTACCGATTGTTGAAGTTTATCAAATATTTTGTTCCGGTACAGGATAAAGAAATTCCGCCTACTTCTTTGTTGCGTGAATTTTTAGGAGGAAGCAGCTTTAAATATTAAGCAGAAAAATTAGGATATATTCGTGAATTGTGTTTCCTTTGCAGAAAATACAAATAAACCTTTTGTTGTAGTGAAGCAAGGGAACACAAAAATAAACAATATTTGAGTGATATTTAGGGAAAGAATGTTATGGTTGTTATGCAAAACTTTAAAATATTGAACCTTTAATTACTTTTGCTGTTAAGAAGGGACTACATGCAACAAAAAAAATGTGAATATGATTTTTTATAATAGTCTTTTAGCAAAGTGGTTCTTAGGAAAAGGGAAGAAGCACTATTTTATGTTAGGCTGGTTTTTCTTTACCCGCTATAAATATCTGGAAGTCTGGGAAGATATGGAACTCCGAATTCATGCCAGACAGTATTGGGAATGTTTTTCTTTAACCCTGATACCAGCACTTATTTTATCGTTACTGTTTTCATGGTGGTGGATGGTGTTACCATTCGTGACTTATCACATACTTTATTGGTTTGAAAAGATCATCTGTCACCATTCTATCTTTAATTGGGAGGCGATGAAACATTGCGGCGATACGCTTTATCTCAGGAAGAGGAAAGCGTATGCCTGGAAAAAAGGTTACGGGAAAAAAGAATTGCCCGCATCCAGATGGAATGATTAAAACTTCACTTTAAATGCTTCTTTATCCAAAGCAGATGTCCATACTCGGTATCGTTGGAAGTCCAATGCTCATTAATGGGAGTAATCAGTGCTTCTTTCGGACAGTTTAGTACATTGTATACGATGTAGCTGGTTGTCGGAGGACAGGTGTCATCATTGAATCCCCATGTTATATAGGTGTCTGCTTTTATCAATTTAGCAAAGTTCACTACATCATAATAGGCCATTGTCTTTATTTTTTCGGGGGTATCCATATCCACCGAATTTCTAAAGAAATGAGGATAGCCACCGGCACGTCCGGCTTTATAGCCTGCCATATCGCTTAATGCTGGATGATTGGCGACACAGGCTGTCACCCGTTCATCCAGTCCGGCAGCGATCAACGCCAGGGCGCCTCCCTGGCTACCTCCTTGTGCAATTACATTTTTGCCATCCCATTCCGGTAGGGATGTTAAAAAGTCGATGCCACGCACACAGGCCAGATATACCCGTTTCATATAATAATTATCACGACTGTCGAGCCCATTGGTCAGGTAGCCGTTTTCTCTGCCATTGAAAGCGTTGCTGATTTCTTTGAATTCTTCTTCACTCATTTCCGGGTTGAGGCCGTGTATCTCGAATTCAAAACGGATGCATCCTTGTTCCGCATAATATTTATGGCGTAGAGGTTCTTTGATGGTTTTGATTCCTGCTCCCGGAGGGCATAAGACAACCGGGAACTTTCCTTCTTTTTTCGGATAGAATAAATATCCGTAGACGCATTGTCCACGTTTGTTCAGTTGCAATTTTACGAGATAACAGTCTATTTTATCAGTGGAATATTTTTCGACATGTTCTTTGGTATACGTTAGGGGAAACTCCTTTTGTTCCGCTTTAGCCTTTTCCCAAAATTCCTTGAAATCGGAAGGCATGGTTGTATATGGGCGAAGTTTCTCCGGTGAAAATCCTACTTTGATATGATGTGAATAGGTCTTTCCATCTACGGTTGCTTTCAGGCGGCAGTCGCGGAATCCCGGCTCTTTCATTGTGCCCACAGGAATCACCCCCCTGCCATTCTTTAAAGTTATACTTCCTTTTGTATCGGCAACAGGCATCATATCACCGCCAATTTCATAAGTGACGGTTACATTATCCCTGGGGATGCCGTATTTATAGAATTGTACTTCTACAGTTACTTTTTCTCCGGTTTTATAAAGCCAGTCGGCATGATTGGGTACGGTGACCCAAAGCACATCGCTTTTATAAGGATAGTTTTCAGCTACGGCGGACAGTAAGGAAAGTGACAATAGCCATACAGATAAAAGTAGTCTCTTCATGGTGTTATTCATTGTTTTTATATCATTAAAAAGTGAATTATTTTAATTCTGTTGCAATATTACGCAAGATTCGGGAAAAGAAGGGTAGAAAAAATGTGATTTTAGATGGACTATTTGGTACTTTGACAAAAATAGCGGAAGTTTTTCATCCGGATGAAAAGCTTCCGCTATTGATTTTGAATAGAAGAAAGGTTCTTCTTTTATTTTGATGAGGCTTTTTATCTTAAAGCTTCCACCTCTTCCGGTGTCAAAGGAATCTTCTTGCCTAATCGGCGGGCACCGGTTTCTGTAATCAGATAATCTTCCTCATTGCGGATACCACCGAAGTCCTTATAAGTCTCCACTATCTCGTAGTTGATAAAATCGGTAAATTTCTTTTCTGCTTTCCACATGTCGATCAGTTCCGGAATAAAATAAATACCCGGTTCTACCGTGTGTACAAAACCCGGTTCCAATGGAATAGCGAGGCGTTGCGATTTGCGACCGAACTGTGTGCTCTTCGGTTGACCGTTGTAACCTACCCATATCTCTCCCAGATTCTCCATATCATGTACATCCAATCCCATCATGTGACCTAGTCCGTGCGGATAGAACAACGCATGGGCACCTTCGCGTACAGCATCCTCGGTATTTCCTTTCATCAATCCGAGCGTCTTCATACCGTCCACCATGACGCGGGCTGACAGTTCGTATACGTCCATATAAGGAATACCCGGACGGAGAGCCTTTACGGATTCCAGATGCATGGCGTTCTGAATCTCGTATACTTCACGCTGACGGGTGGTGAACTTCTTATCGGCAGGAATGGTAGACGACATATCACCCGCATAACCTGACTCTACTTCTGCACCGGCATCGATTAAGAACAAATCACCCGGCTTCACTTTATTTCCGTGATAATGATTGTGCAGAGTCTGCCCGTTGATAGTGGCAATTGTAGCGAATGATAGCTGGCAGTTATTAGATTCGGCCACCCGGTTCATTTCAGCTACCACTTCATATTCGTACATACCCGGACGAAGTACTTTCATAGCTGTAATATGCATATCGGCAGTTACATCGCAAGCCTTTTCTATTTCTACGATTTCTTCTGCAGATTTATAGTTGCGTTGAGCGATCACGGCACGGATGAATGGAACAGAACCTTCCTGATGTGCGGGAGGAATACCCAGCCAGTCCATCAGTTTCAGTTTATGTTCAGGGCGGTAAGGAGGCAGATAGTGAATTGCTTTCCCTTTCTGTACACACTGATGGAGGTCGCTTACAATGTCAGCAGACGGCATCAGATTTTTTACGCCTACACGTTCGCATTTTTCGTGCAACGTCGGCTGTGATCCCATCCATACGATTGCGTCGATAGACAACTCATCACCAAAGATAATTTCTTTGTCTTCATCTATATCGATAATAGCCGAAAGTCCGGCACATGAAAGTCCGAAATAATAAAGGAAAGTGGAATCCTGACGATAACGGAATGTGTTATCTTCGTAATTCAGTCCGCACTCGTCATTTCCGAGAAATAACAACACTCCGGAGCCTAAGTTCTTTTTTAGCAGGGCTCTCCGCTGCATATACGTTTCTTTGGCAAACATATTGTCCTAGTTTTTAAGTTCGTGCAACAAAGATAACGAATTTTGTGTTATAGGATTAAAAATTATCTCCCTAATCTGTGTAATCTCTCGTTAAAAAGTTACTTTTGTAGCGAGAAACAGTAGAAAGCAAAAACGAATATGGCACAAGGTTCCCGTCAAATACAATCTCAGGCGCAACAGCAGGTACAGACGCTCTCGCCCCAGCAGATTCTGGTCGTGAAACTGTTGGAGCTTCCCGCAGTAGAGTTGGAAGACCGTATCCATGCTGAACTGCTTGAAAATCCGGCACTTGAAGAAGGTAAAGAAGAGAATGCTACGGATAATGAATATTCCGATACCGAGAATGCAGAGGATGGCATGGATAGCGATGCCAATGACTATGATTCTTTGAGTGACTATCTGACAGAAGACGATATTCCCGATTATAAATTGCAAGAGAACAACCGTTCGAAAGATGAACAAGCGGAGGATATTCCATTTTCCGACTCCACCTCTTTTTATGAAATCCTGAAAGAACAGTTGCGTGAACGCAACCTGACAGAGCACCAGTGTGACTTGGTGGAATACCTGATCGGTTCATTGGATGATGACGGATTGCTTCGCAAATCTTTGGAAAGTATCTGCGACGAACTGGCGATTTATGCCGGTATCGAATCGACCGAAGAAGAACTGGAAGAAGCATTGAACATCTTACAGGACTTCGATCCGGCAGGTATCGGTGCGCGTAGTCTTCAGGAATGTCTGTTGATACAGATTCGCCGGAAAAAAGAAGAAGAGAAAACTCCCAGTCCTATCTTGAATCTGGAAGAAAGGATTATCAGAGAATGTTACGAAGAATTCACCCGTAAACATTGGGAGAAGATTATAAAGAAACTGGATATTGATGAAGAGACTTTCCAGGAAACCATTACTGAAATAACCAAACTGAATCCACGTCCGGGTGCTTCTTTAGGAGAAGCAATTGGCAGAAATCTCCAACAAATAGTTCCTGACTTTATTGTGGAAACGTATGATGACGGAACCATCAATGTAAGTCTCAATAACCGCAATGTTCCCGAACTCCGTATGAGTCGTGACTTCACGGAAATGGTGGAGGAGCATACAAAAAACAGGGCTAACCAGTCTAAGGAATCTAAAGAAGCGATGATGTTTCTGAAACAGAAAATGGATGCGGCACAAGGATTTATCGATGCTGTCCGTCAGCGTCAGAATACCTTGATGGTTACCATGCAGGCGATTATCGACCTGCAACGTCCTTTCTTCTTGGAAGGAGATGAATCGCTATTGAAACCGATGATTCTGAAAGACGTGGCGGAACGTACGGGATTGGATATTTCGACAATCTCCCGTGTGAGTAACAGTAAATATGTACAGACGAATTACGGTATCTATCCGCTCAAATACTTTTTCAGCGACGGATATACCACAGAAGATGGCGAAGAGATGTCTGTCCGTGAGATTCGTAAGATCCTGAAAGAGTGTATTGAAGGCGAGGACAAGAAGAAACCCCTGACCGATGATGAATTGGCGGATATATTAAAGGAGAAAGGTTATCCCATTGCCCGCAGGACAGTAGCCAAATACCGTCAACAACTGAATATCCCCGTGGCGAGACTGCGGAAATAATGGATAATTGACAATGAAGAATGAGAATTGTAATTTATAATTAGTAACTAGTAATCAAAGAAGAGTGGACAGAGAGAGAGAACATATCATAGCGGATAAGACGATGTTGCAGGTGGCGAGAGTCACTTCGATGGTCTTTACTCCATTTTCTATTCCGTTTTTATCGTTTCTGGTGTTATTCCTGTTTTCTTATCTTCGTATCATGCCGATACAATATAAGTTGATAGTGTTGGGAATCGTTTACTGCTTCACCATACTGACACCTACTATTACAATTTTCTTGTTTCGTAAAATCAATGGGTTTGCCCGTCAGGAGTTGAGTGAACGTAAGAAGCGTTATGTACCTATTCTGCTGACCATCATCTCGTATGTGTTCTGCCTGCTGATGATGCGTAGGCTGAATATCCCGTGGTATATGACTGGTATCATTCTTGCTTCCCTGGTAGTGTCTATCATTTGCATTGCAGTAAACCTGAAATGGAAGTTGAGCGAACACATGGCAGGAATGGGTGGGGTGATCGGAGGCTTGATTTCTTTCAGTGCCTTGTTCGGTTACAATCCGGTCGGATGGCTATGCCTGTTTATTTTGATTGCCGGTATATTGGGTTCTGCACGCATTGTTCTGGGACATCACACGCTGGGTGAGGTGCTTTCCGGTTTTGCTGTCGGTCTGATATGTGCCCTTTTGGTACTTCATCCGGTGAGTAACATCTTATTTCGAGTATTTTTATTTTAAAACAGTATAAATCCTAAAAACTAATCATTATGAACTTTCCACAGAATTTGAAGTACACGAACGAACACGAATGGATTCGCGTTGACGGAGACATTGCATACGTTGGTATCACCGATTATGCACAGGAACAATTGGGCGATATTGTGTTCGTAGATATCCCGACTGTTGGTGAAACGTTGGAAGCCGGTGAAACTTTCGGAACGATTGAAGTAGTGAAAACTATTTCCGATCTTTTCCTGCCGATAGCAGGTGAGGTGCTCGAACAAAATGAAGCATTGGAAGAAAACCCGGAACTGGTTAATAAAGATCCCTATGGCGAAGGTTGGTTGATTAAAGTGAAGCCGGCGGATGTAAAAGCGGTGGAAGATCTACTGGATGCCGAAGCGTATAAAGCCGTGGTAAACGGATAGTGCAAACAGAAATATAACTAATATAAGTTGAATGTAGCTGAACCCCCTCTCTTCGTGAAAGGGCTGTGAAGAGGCTTTTAATTTTTATTCTATGACTCCAATTGTAAGTATTATCATGGGCAGCACGTCCGACCTTCCTGTTATGGAGAAGGCTGCACAGCTACTGAATGATATGCATGTACCGTTCGAAATGAACGCTCTTTCTGCTCACCGCACGCCCGAAGCTGTGGAAGAGTTTGCGAAGAATGCCCGCAACCGTGGCATTAAAGTAATTATCGCTGCTGCCGGAATGGCTGCCGCCCTTCCCGGTGTAATTGCGGCTAACACTACATTGCCGGTGATCGGAGTACCTGTAAAAGGTTCCGTGCTCGATGGTGTGGACGCACTTTATTCTATCATTCAGATGCCTCCGGGCATTCCTGTAGCAACGGTTGCCATCAACGGAGCGATGAATGCCGCTATCCTTGCCATCCAGATGCTGGCATTGAGCGATGAGAAACTGGCAGAAGCTTTTGCTGCTTACAAGGAAGGACTGAAAAAGAAAATCGTAAAAGCAAACGAAGAACTGAAAGAAGTGAAGTTTGAATATAAAACGAACTAATGGATCTATTCAATTATTTTCGAAGAGAAACCACAGAAGTAAATATTGGGGCTGTGCCGTTGGGCGGCCCCAATTCTATTCGTGTCCAGTCGATGACGAACACGTCTACGCAGGATACACAGGCTTGTGTGGAACAGGCGAAACGTATTGTTGATGCAGGTGGAGAGTATGTCCGCCTCACAACCCAGGGCATCAAAGAAGCCGAAAACTTGATGAACATTAATATCGGACTGCGTAGCCAGGGATATATGGTTCCGTTGGTTGCCGATGTGCATTTCAATCCGAAAGTGGCAGACGTGGCTGCTCAATACGCAGAAAAGGTGCGAATCAATCCGGGAAATTATGTAGATGCTGCGCGTACTTTTAAAAAACTGGAATATACAGACGAGGAGTATGCGCAGGAAATACAGAAAATCCATGACCGGTTTGTCCCGTTCCTGAATATCTGTAAAGAGAATCACACGGCTATCCGGATTGGAGTAAATCATGGCTCTCTGTCCGATCGTATCATGTCCCGTTATGGCGATACCCCCGCAGGAATGGTAGAGTCCTGCATGGAGTTTCTCCGTATCTGTGTAGAGGAAAACTTCACGGATGTGGTGATTTCCATCAAGGCTTCTAATACGGTGGTCATGGTAAAAACTGTCCGCCTGTTGGTAGACGTCATGGAAAAAGAAGGGATGGCTTTCCCATTACACCTCGGGGTGACAGAAGCCGGAGATGGAGAAGACGGACGTATCAAGTCCGCCCTTGGCATCGGTGCGCTGTTGAGTGACGGATTGGGAGATACTATTCGGGTATCTTTGAGCGAAGCTCCTGAAGCTGAAATCCCGGTGGCTCGTAAACTGGTGGATTATGTTCTGTTGAGGCAGGATCATCCTTATATCCCGGGATTGGAAGCACCGGAATTCAATTATCTGTCTCCCGAACGTCGCAAGACAAAAGCCGTCTGTAATATCGGAGGTGAACATGTACCTGTGGTTATTGCCGACCGCATGGACGGGAAGACAGAGGTAAACCCGCAATTCACACCGGACTATATTTACGCCGGAAGAACCTTGCCCGATCAACGGGAAGACGGAGTAGAATATATTCTTGATGCGGATGTATGGCAGGGAGAAGACGGAACCTGGCCTGCATTCAATCATGCACAGCTGCCTTTAATGGGAGAATGCAATGCAGAACTTAAATTCCTGTTTATGCCCTACATGGCACAAACGGATGAAGTGATAGCCTGTCTGAAACATCATCCGGAGGTAGTGATTGTTTCCCAAAGCAATCATCCGAACCGTTTGGGTGAGCACCGTGCACTGGTACATCAACTACTGACGGAAGGTTTACAAAATCCGGTTGTCTTCTTCCAGCATTATTCGGAAGATGATGCGGAGAATTTGCAGATAAAGTCCGCAGCCGATATGGGAGCCTTGATTTTTGACGGTCTTTGTGATGGCATCTTCCTGTTCAATCAGGGTAACTTGAGCCATGCCGTCGTTGATGCTACTGCTTTCGGAATCTTGCAGGCCGGACGTACCCGCACCTCCAAAACAGAATATATATCTTGTCCCGGTTGCGGCCGTACACTTTACGACTTGGAAAAGACTATTGCCCGTATCAAGGCAGCCACTTCACATTTGAAAGGGCTGAAGATCGGCATCATGGGATGCATCGTAAATGGTCCCGGTGAGATGGCAGATGCAGACTACGGCTATGTAGGAGCAGGACGGGGGAAAATCAGTCTCTATAAAGGCAAGGTGTGTGTGGAGAAAAATATTCCTGAAGAAGAAGCGGTAGAACGACTTCTGGAGTTTATCCGGACAGACCGGGAAGAAAACCGACAATGATATTATATTGGGCACGGAATACAGGTGATGGGGTACTAAGCTCATAGAAAATCTGTAATCCGTGCCTGACTAAGTACTGTTTCAGATAGTCACCTACGTTTTTTTCTCCTGGTGTTGCTGTATTTTTACCTCCGCAATTGCGCTTAAAATAGAAAAGTAGGTTCCATAATTTTTCCAAATTCTTCTATCAACAAATTTTTCCTTCTTCGACTCAAATGCCAATTGTTGAATTCGTTTTAGTTCCTTTAGTTCTTCTTCCCTAGTAAAAACTTTATGATCGTTTCTATTGATTTGTACCTGTTTTATTGTCAAACTGTCAGAATGGTATTTAAGTATATGAATATCAATACTATATCACCTGACAATAGATGCTGATAATAGGCTGATAATAAAAGATATCTACTTTTACTGTCAGCCTTATTTTTATCTCTTATGATCCTTTTAATAACCTGATAAACAATAGCTTTATGAACATGTTTCGAAGTAATGCCGCATTTTTATAACAGCTTTCCAAAGTGATATCTTTTCATTAATATACCTATATAGTTCCGCTAACACGCCAGTATAGTTCCTCTAGGGTATCAGTATTGTTCCACTAAAGCACCGGTATCTTTAATTCTCCACGGCCGTGGTGACTTCTTCCCACAGCCGTGATGAATTCCTACCACAGCCGTGGGAAGATCTCGTCACGGCCGTGGGGAGTTAACAACACCGACACTTTAATGGAACAATACCTGCTTGGTAAGTGAAAGATACCGGTTATGTAGCATTCATTTAACAGGGGCATACTCATTTTATAAAGCGTATGTGTTTTTTATGTCGATGGTATTGTTACTGTAGACAATGATAGTCTTCAGTAGTTTATAACATGGATCAAGCAGGGAATTAAGTCAGAGTATATCGACACATTGGAACGAATCTTATAATCTTGCTCCAAAGGGATTAAAGAACAGGCTGACAATAGAAGTTATAATTTTTTATTGTCAGCCTATTGTCATGGCTTATTGTCAGCATGTAAACCGATGATAATCATTATACTATTTGGGAAAAGCTTTGGTTGACAATAAGAATCATCAAATTTATATGTAGATCTAATATCTGTCTTTCCAATAGTACACATCTTCACAAAAATAGAGGGGAACTCCTGGATGAATCCATTTGTTCCCCTTGCAGGTGTAGCTAGCCTCTGTTTCTTATATTTTCAAAGGCAAGTAGTAACATCTAAATGTTACGTTTTCGACTCTGTAGTCGTTCGGGGGCCGCTCCACCCGAATTGACTTGCCTTTGTGATTATTACTAATTTGTCGTTTGTATCTATTGCAAATTTATAGGCACAAAAAAAGCGGAGAGCATTTGCCTATCCGCCAGTGAGGGAGTCCAAGCCCTAACGCACAAACAGGAAACACTCCCCGCATATTGCAAGGAGCATTTATCTGTTTCATGTGCGTTGATTTTATTTGGACTTTTCACTGGCACAGAAATCAGCTAAACGCTTTTTTTCTTAAAACAAACAATACAGTCGTGCTACGACTGATTGTGCAAAGATAACAATTAATTAAGTTATACAGTCTTTCATTCTTTGTTTTTTCTCTGTACAGAGTGTTTTTGTTCTATATCTCGTAAAATCGTTTGAAATAGTCCGGTTCTTTTGCTATGACTATACCTCATAAGATTCATATCGTTTATTTTTTATATTTTTACTAAATCTCTCGGAGTTATGCGAATTATTGTTATTTTTGCCTCACATAATTTCTAAACAATAATTAAATTATTTATTCGTATGAAAAAGGCCTTATTATTATTCGCTTTGGTAGCGATAAGTGCGGTGAGTATCAATGCTCAAGACAATCTGAAATGGGGTGTGATGGCAGGTATGAATGTTAGTAAATACACCATTACAGGTTTTGATAGCAGGATAGGTTTTCACGCAGGTGTTAAAGCAGAGTTGGGATTGTCGCAGGATGCGAATGGTAGTGGTGCCTATATGGACTTCGCTGCATTGCTTACATTGAAAGGTGCTAAAATTGATGGAGGATCACTTGCGAGCATAAAATTTAATCCATACTATCTGGAAGTGCCGGTACGTGTCGGGTATAAATATGCCGTCAATGATGATTTTTCATTATTTGGTAGTGTAGGTCCTTATATGGCTGTTGGGCTGTTTGGAAAAGCAAAATTGAAAGTGGACGGTGATATTGCAGATATTGCGGAATTAGGAGGTAACTCGATGTCCGAAGATATATTTGGAGACGATGGTCTAAAACGATTCGACTTCGGTCTTGGACTAAAAGCCGGGGTTGAGTTCAGTAAGAAATATCAAGTTGCCATAAGCTATGATTTCGGACTTGTTGAGGTAATCAAAGAAGTAGGAATGAAGAACAGAAACCTGATGATCTCGTTGGGATATATGTTCTAAAACCGGTTTTGCAACTTTGTTGCATAAATCATTTGCTACCTTTGCATCAACTAAATGATGAAAGTTATGGGACATTGTAGTTGTGGCGCTCATTCATGCGCAGCAGAAAAAAAGGTTGATGCAAAGGTTTCGGTATTCCATGAATATGGGAAAGTGATATTCTCTCTCCTGCTTCTGACAAGTGGAATAATTATGAATGCTCTCGATTTAGCATTCTTCCGTGAAGGATCTGTTGCCTTGATATGGTATATCGTGGCCTATCTTCCGGTAGGAATTCCAGTGATGAAAGAAGCCTGGGAAAGTATCAGGGAAAAAGACTATTTCAGTGAGTTCACTCTAATGATTATAGCTACTTTGGGAGCTTTCTATATTGGTGAATATCCGGAAGGAGTAGCCGTGATGTTATTCTATACAGTAGGAGAACTGTTTCAGGATAAAGCGGTAGATAAAGCCAAACGTAATATTGGAGCCTTATTGGATGTAAGACCCGAGAAAGCATTAGTGCTCCGGGAAGGCAATCTTGTTATTGAAAGCCCTAAAAAGATAAAAGTCGGTGAAATCATAGAAATAAAGGCAGGCGAACGGGTGCCATTGGATGGAACTATGCAGAATGAAGTGGCTGCCTTCAATACAGCCGCATTAACAGGTGAAAGCGTTCCTCGTAATATTCGGAAAGGTGAAGAAGTACTTGCCGGAATGATTGTAACCGATAAGGTTATCCGGCTCGAGGTAACGAGACCTTTTGATAAGAGTGCACTTGCCCGAATATTGGAGCTTGTTCAGAATGCTTCCGAACGTAAGGCTCCGGCTGAATTGTTTATTCGTAAGTTTGCGCGCATTTATACACCTATTGTTATAGCGCTTGCAGTGTTAATTGTTTTGTGTCCATTTGTTTATTCACTTATTAATCCTCCATTTGTATTTGCATTTAATGATTGGCTATACAGAGCTTTGGTCTTTCTGGTGATTTCGTGTCCCTGTGCGTTGGTGGTTAGTATTCCGTTGGGCTACTTTGGGGGAATTGGAGCGGCATCCCGGTTGGGAATTTTATTCAAGGGTGGTAATTATCTGGATGCTATCACTAAGATCAATACAGTGGTATTCGATAAAACTGGAACCCTGACAAAAGGAACCTTTGAAGTACAGGCCTGTAAAAGTGCAGGCGAGGTTTCGGAAGAAGAATTAGTGAAACTGGTTGCTTCGGTAGAAAGTGATAGTACTCATCCGATTGCCAAGGCTGTTGTGAATTATGCGAAAGAACAAAACATTGAATGTGTAGCTGTTACCGGTACAAAAGAATTTGCCGGCTATGGTTTGGAAGCAACGATAGACGGGGCTATGGTTCTGGTCGGTAATTGCCGGTTACTGTCTAAGTTTGATATATCCTATCCAAAAGAACTGCTGGAAATAACGGATACCATCGTGGTCTGTGCTGTTGGAAACCGTTATGCAGGTTATCTGCTGCTGGCTGATGCCCTGAAAGAGGACGCAAAGGTAGCTATTGACAATTTAAAAGCTTTAAATATTGAAAACATCCAGATACTATCCGGTGATAAACAGAGTATTGTTACTAACTTTGCAGAAAAGCTCGGTATATCGAAAGCTTATGGTGACCTGTTGCCGGAAGGAAAAGTGAATCATCTGGAAGAGCTGCGGCAGGATGAGGCAAACCGGATCGCATTTGTCGGTGATGGAATGAACGATGCACCGGTGCTCGCTCTAAGTCATGTTGGCATTGCTATGGGAGGACTGGGTAGTGATGCGGCTATTGAAACAGCCGATGTCGTGATACAGACAGACCAGCCGTCGAAGGTAGCCGAAGCTATCAAAGTAGGAAAACTGACACGAAGAATTATTTGGCAGAATGTATCACTGGCATTTGGAGTGAAATTACTTGTATTGATTTTGGGAGCCGGTGGAATTGCTACTCTTTGGGAAGCTGTCTTTGCAGATGTGGGTGTTGCGCTACTTGCCATTATGAATGCTGTCAGAATACAGAAAATGATAAAATAGGAGAAAGATGGAAGAAGATATTTATTTGGATAAGTTGGATAGAAGAGGTATCAAGCCAACTGCCATAAGGCTTCTGGTGATAAAAGCGATGATGCAGGCAGAGCGTGCGGTGTCATTGCTCGATTTGGAAACACTGCTCGATACAGTCGATAAATCGACTATATCCCGTACCATCGCTCTCTTCTTGTCTCATCACCTCATACATAGCATAGACGATGGGAGCGGCTCGTTGAAGTATGCCGTTTGCGACAACTCCTGCAATTGTGTGGTACAGGATTTACATTCGCATTTTTATTGTGAGAAATGTCATCGTACATTCTGCCTGGAAGGTACACATATCCCGGTGATTGATTTGCCTAAAGGATTTACTTTGCATAGTATAAACTATGTACTAAAAGGAGTTTGTTCCGAATGTACTTCTCAAAAATGACAGATATTTTATAAACTTCGATGCGCAGTTTTATTCCATTCACTAATTTGGATAGGATAATCACTATATTTCGCACTTTGAGTACCTGTAACTTCAGTTTAGGTACTTTCCCCATTTTGTCTATTTTTTTAATTGACGAATTATCCCCAACTTTGCATAGTCATTTGAATTGGAGTCTTGAAAGATTTATAGACTAAGTGGGGGGTATATGTGATATGTAAGTAATTGGAATAAAAGCCGAAAAAGAGATGTATTTTCTCTTTTTCGGCTTTTTGCTAATATTGTTTGATTAGTCAATATTGGGATTCAATGCGTGCCAGTCTTTAATAGCTGGGATGATCCCCATTTCAATCACTTCATCACGAAGTTTGCATAAATGCTCGTAGCTTTTTTCCAATTCTTCCTGTTCGGCAGGAGTTCCGGCTACTTCTTTATAAGTGACGCCGTCTTTAGTTATTGAAGTTTCCATCGCCATCATGATATGGTCGAACTTACTGTTAGAAACATACGTTCCGGCAGGCCAGCGGAAAGGTTGTCCACCCATAGCAGCGGCAATCATTTCGATAGAAAGATAAGCCGGGCTTTGGAAAGAAGAACGACCGCGCAGGTCGATAATATGCTTACCACCCTGGATGACACGTACTTTCAGTGCTTCCCAATCTGCCAATGGAAGACGGGTAGTGCCGATGAAATCGGTCAAAGGCTCTCCTTTTATTTTGGTTGTAGATGCGAATACAGCCATTTGTTCGCCATGACCACCATACGTACGGCAATTCTGAATGTCGGAAGCCGGGATATGGAAGAATTTCACTAGTTCGTTTTGCAGACGGGTGCTGTCCAAGGCAGCCAGTGTAGAAACTTGAGAGGGTTTCAAACCTGAATACAACAAAGTAATCAATCCGGTGATGTCTGCAGGATTAAAGATCACAACGATATGTTTTACGTTTGGGCAATATTGATGAACATCTTTACCGAATTGAGCGGCAATTTCTGCATTTCCCTTCAGCAAATCTTCGCGGGTCATACCTGCTTTACGGGCAGCTCCACCGGAAGAGACAATGTAAGAAGCTCCTGTCAGCGCTTCTTTGATATCGGAAGTAAATGTAAGGTTGACACCTTCAAAACCGCAGTGATACAATTCTTCAGCTACTCCTTCCAGAGCCGGGGCAAATGGATCATACAGGCAAATATTCGGAGTGAGTCTCATCATCATGGCTGTTTGTGCCATATTGGAGCCGATCATTCCGGCAGCTCCTACAATCGTAAGTTTCTCGTTGGTTAGAAATTCCATAAGTTTATATGTTTAAAGGTGAATAATTTACTTTTTCTTTTTGTCGCTACAAAGTTAACATATTAGAAAGCAGATTGTTCATTGCAAATAGTTTTGCCCGATAACGAAAAGTTATGGCTGACTGTTTGAGAGATCTATTCAAAATAGATTATCTTTGTGTCTTATTACAATAAATAGATAAGAATATGAGCATCGAATTAGGAAAGTTCAATCAGCTTGAAGTCGTGAAAGAAGTAGATTTCGGCGTATATCTCGATGGTGGGGAAGAAGGTGAGATTTTGTTGCCTACCCGCTATGTGCCCGAAGACTGTAAGATAGGAGATTTTTTGAACGTGTTTCTTTATCTGGATATGGATGAAAGACTGATTGCTACGACGCTGACTCCGTTGGTGCAGGTAGGTCAGTTTGCCTGTCTGGAAGTCTCCTGGGTGAATCAATACGGAGCTTTCCTGAACTGGGGATTGATGAAAGACCTGTTCGTTCCGTTCAGTGAGCAGAAGATGAAAATGCAGGTTGGGCGGAAATATGTGGTCCATGCGCATTTGGATGAAGAGAGTTATCGTATTGTGGCTTCAGCAAAGGTGGAACGTTATCTGTTGAAAGAAAAGCCGGAATATACTCCGGAAGCAGAAGTGAATATCCTTATCTGGCAGAAGACGGATTTGGGCTTTAAAGCGATTATAGATAATAAGTATAGCGGTTTGCTGTATGAAAATGAAATATTCTGTCCGTTGGAAACAGGAATGGAGATGAAAGCTTTTGTGAAACAGGTGCGTGAAGATGGTAAGGTAGACCTGATTCTTCAGAAACCCGGTTTTGAAAAGATTGACGATTTTTCGAAAACGCTGCTCGACTATATCAAAGCGCATGGAGGACGGATCAACTTGAATGATAAAAGTCCTGCGGAAGATATTTATGACACGTTTGGTGTTAGCAAGAAAACCTTTAAGAAAGGAGTGGGCGACTTGTATAAGAAACGTCTGATTACCTTGCATGAGGATGGCATTGCTTTGGCGGATTCCTAAACAGAATAGGGATTTCCCTACATACGAATAGAGAGAATCATTGGGGTGGGGAGTTTCCTCACCCTATTTTTGTGCTATCAGATTAAAGATATAAATAATAAAAACTAGATAAGCTATGCGTAAGATTATAATAAGTTTCTGCATCCTGTTCGCTGCCCTCTCCTTACAAGCGCAGTCTGTTAACGGAATCCGTATCGATGGCGGGAATACTCCGATTCTTGTTTACCTGGGAGGGAACCAGATATGTTTACCTACTACTACCTGCTTTATAGCCAATTTAAATCCCGGACATTATACTGTTGAAGTGTTTGCCACCCGCTTTACCCGTGCGGGAGAGCGAGTATGGAAAGGAGAAAAATTATATAAAGATCTCGTTTATTTTGATGGGAGAGGAGTGACAGAAATATGGGTAGACGGACGTGATAACATGCGCCCGGAAAGACCCAGCCGTCCCGAACAGGGAGAACATCGTCCGGGATATGGTTACAACAGGGTGATGAACGATCAGCTCTTCCAAACGTTTTATAAAGAGATGAAGAATGAGCCTTTTAAAGATGACCGTATGAAGTTGCTCAATGCTGCATTGGCTGGTTCTGATTTCACATCTGCCCAATGTCTCCAACTGACCAAACTATATACATTCGATGATGACCGGATGGAGATTATGAAGATCATGTATCCCCGGATTGTAGATAAGGAAGCTTTCTTTACGGTGATTAATACCCTGACATTTAGCTCCAGTAAGGAAAAGATGAAGGATTTTATCATAGGGTACGGTAAACGTTGATACTATTAACTAAAAACGATACGGTTATGAAAAAGATACATATTATGCTGTGTTTGGCATTGGGAATATTGGTCAGTGGCTGTTTTACCAGCTATGTATCTACCAAACAGATGATGGGTATATATCAGGGAATGACTCAATCGCAGGTAGAGTCCGTTTTAGGAAAACCTGATTTCCGGCGTTTTGACGGTGATATGGAAGAATGGGAATTCCATCGTGATAACGGTACGCCTGTACTTACTTCGGAACCTGTGACGATAATCGTTCAGTTTGTAAATAGAGAGGTGGTTAGTATGGATACGTTCAAAGGTTATGGCAGACCTGCACCAATGCATTCCGTTGTAGTACCGCCTGCTGTGAACACTACCGTTGAAGTCTTTCCTAATCATGAACAAGTGGAAGAAGCTCGTTTGATGACTGATCCGGAGTTTGATGAATTTATCAATAAGCTTAAAATAACGGTTATGAATGAAGACCAGAAGAAGCTTGTCGATCGGATGTTGAGAACGTATGATGTCACTTCAAATCAATGTGTGAAAATAGTGAAGGAGATTTCGTATACTCCTGACCAGGTGGAGATGATGAAGAAGCTGTATCCTTATGTAAGGGATAAAAGAAATTTTAATAAGGTGATCGATATTTTATTTTCTAATGCATATAAAGATGAGATGCGTAAGTTTATTGAGGAATATCATCAGAATAATAAATGATAGGAGATTGAATTATGAAACGAATACTGTTTTTACTCTTTGCTGTCGGTCTGACTGCCAATATGACCGTAATGGCTGGAATGAGCACTAGCAAGGTACGTAAGGAGACGCGTTTTCTTACCGATAAGATGGCATATGAATTGAGCTTGAGTACACAGCAATATAATGATGCGTATGAAATTAATTACGACTTTATTTATTCTGTCCGTAATATCATGGATTACGTAGCACGTGGTTACGAATGGGCATTGGATGATTATTATGAAGCGTTGGATATCCGTAATGACGATCTTCGCTGGATATTGAGTGATGCACAGTATCGCCGGTTCCTCGGTGCCGAGTATTTCTATCGGCCAATCTATGTAACCGGAGGGAAATGGAGTTTCAGGGTTTATGTTAATTACCCGAATCGCAGTTTGTTTTATTTTGGTGTGCCTTACCATTACCGTACTTATTGTGGAGCACATTATCGTCCACACTTTCACCATGTGAGTTATTATCGGGGCAGATATACTAATTTCAACCATTATTCTACACCGCATCGGGTGAGAGATCAGCGAGTATTCCACTCTTATCGTCGTTCGGATTTCGGTTCTGTCCGGTTCCGTCCGAATACTTCCACTCGTCCGCATAATGCACCGACACGTCCGGGTAATTCTTCCCGTCCGGGTTCATCGACAACGCGTCCTGGTACGTCTCGCCCAAGTACCTCTACTCGTCCTGATACTTCTACTCGTCCCGGAACGACAACAAGACCTGGTACGTCAACACGTCCCCGTCCGGAATCTGGAGGAGATCGGCCTTCGACTTCTGTCAGACCATCTACACCGTCCGGAAGTGGGAGACCTGGTAACAATGTTGCTCCTGATAAAAATGGGAATACGAATAGAGTAGAAAGTGATCGTAATTCTGGTCGTCGTCCGGAAACAGGTTCCGGTTCTTCAAGCTCTAATCGCAGACCAACAAGCGGAAGTTCAACTGGTTCCAGTTCCTCCAATCGTGAAAGTGGAAAAACAAGTAGCAGTTCGAGAGAAAGTTCAAGTAAACGAAACGATAGTGGTTCCTATAATAGAAATAACAGTTCCGAGAGAAATAATAGCTCTTCCGGTTCCAGTCGCGGTAGTTCCAGTCGTAGTAGCTCCAGTCGCAGTAGCGGTAGTACTACTAGTCGTAGCAGCAGTACCACTTCTAACCGGAGTAGCGGTAGCTCGAGCTCTACTCGAAGCGGCGGTAGCTCTACCCGGAGCAATGTTTCTAGTGGACAAACAGAAAGACGCTCTTCTTCCGGAAGTACGAGAAGCAATAGCACTCAAAGTTCTTCCCGTTCCTCTGAAAGAAACAGCAGCAGTTCAAGAAGATAACCTATTCCTTTATTATTTATATCAATCTCATTACTCCTCAGCGGAAGGAGAACTAGACTCCGGGTTTTCACCGGCTAGACTATTCCGGGCAGCGCCCGTAACTTGGATATCGGGGCGGATACTATCCGCCTCGATTTCACTTATTACTCCTTTCTGTGCAAGCCGCTTGGCTATCAACTTATAATAGCCTTCCATATTCTCCTTTAACTGTCCGCCTTCAGCAAAAGAGCTGCGGAAATGCTTGGGCTTCGGGATAATGGAAGCCAGGAAAATACTTTCTTCCGTGTTCAGTTGTGAAGGGCGTTTATTGAAATAATAAGCAGAAGCTTCCTGAATACCATAAACGAGCGGTCCCCATTCAACAATGTTCAGATATACTTCGTACATGCGTTCTTTAGAAGTTAATCTTTCATTTTCTATTAGCCATACAATCAATGCCTCTTCCAATTTACGTGCAAAGTTCTTATTACGGTTCAGGAATACATTCTTTACGAGTTGCATGGTGATCGTGCTTCCTCCACGTGCAAAGCGTTTCACTTGCAGGTCGTAAATCAATGCTTCCCGTAGGGCGTCGGGCAGGAAACCGCGATGGTAAAAGAATGCTCCGTCTTCACTTTGCATAACGGACATTCTTAGGATGGGTGAAATGCTATCCAATGGTGTAAAGTGTTTGCACGAGGGACCAATAGGAAAAGTCCGCACCGGTATTCCATTCTCATAAGCTGTATAAATGAACTCGCCGGACATTTTGGAGAGTGAAGTGGCTCCATAGCTTGTGATGCGGAAGTCTTTCTCTTTCAGTTCGGATTCCAGTTTGAGACTATCTAGTTGTGCAAAATCAATATCTAATAGAAAATGATAGGTCAACTCGCCACTTGTCTTGATGCCTTCCAGATTGCTGAATAATCCTTTGGGGAGAGAGCTGAACAGATCATCTGCCGGAAACCAGGATTTGTTGACCGCAGCAGTGAAATGCCAGTTTCCTTTCTCTTTCTCGGCTCGCAAATAAGGATGAAACTGGAGTTTGTTGAAATCAACAATGGTCGTGCTATCCAGCTCGAGTGAGTGCCCGCTTATGTTCATCTCGTAACAGAGTTGTCCACGATTGAGATGAATTACTTCAGGAGAGAGAGCTTTATGAAATACGTCAAGTCCGTTCACTCTCGCTTTTCCTTTGAGGAGCAGTTGATTGGATGCACGCTTATCTTTAGTCATATTATAAGATAGGGTGTCGAAAGTGACTTCTGCTCCAAAACGGCGGGTAATATAAGGTAGTGAGATTTTTCTTTTTTCCGGGGCAAAGAGAGATGCTTTTAATGTATAGTCTCTTCTGTTTAGTTCGCCGGTCGCTTCCCATAGTTGTTGAGGAAGTGTATCTTCTTTTATCTGAATGGTTGATTGGAAATGATTGTTCTCAATAATAAAAGAAGGAATGTTGACTGCAACGAAATTACTATCTTTACGTTCGGTTATATTGATTTGCCTGAGTTGCCCGTTTTCAGGCAGGAAACCGTAAATGAGGTTTAATATCCGGTCAATACGGTTGGCATAGTCACTTTCTATGACAGGTTGGAGTTCTGCTTCTTGTTGCCGTTTAAAGAACAGGAAATCGTAGTTAGCTATGCTATCATGCTTGATGAAGTTGATTGCAAGGCCATTCATAAGCACATTCCGTACTTCGATTTCTCCTTTTAGCAATTCCCAAAAACTTAGTTTTACATTGACGGATTGTAATGTCAGGAGGGTATCCCGTTGGTTGGGAACAATAGAAAGTCCTTGTAAAGCCACTTCATTGTAGCCTTTCATTCGTAACTCCTGATAATGAATTTGTAGACCGTATGTTTGTTCGGCACGTGTAGCTCGTTTGTCAACGATATGGCATAAAATGACATTGCGGAATGCAAAGAGACAAATAAGGCTGGTAAGCAAGATACCGGTAGCCGATAGAATGATAATTCTTTTTTTGCTGGACGTTTCCATCTTCTTTTTCTTGATATGATAATCGCTGCAAAGGTAGATAATAATTCGGGCAACAAGCGGAGTATTTTCCCATTTTTAGAGTTATATTCATCAGTAGAAAGAAGAAAATGCGAAAAAAATGGTTAGTTGTTCGCTTTTAAGCGTACAACTGTTCGTTTTCGTACACCGTTCTGTTTTATGATTTCCTTGATTATTAGTTAGTTATCGTTTTGGCACGCTCGTTGCATCTCTATAGTCGCAAGCGGACAACGAAGAAAAATGAAAAAAACTTCAGAAGGTTGCAACCGTTTGAGACGCTTGATCCGTCTAATAAACAGAAGAATAAAAACAGAATGTTGAACAAATAAAAAATATACAATTATGAAGACTACAGTATTATTCAGAATGATCGTTTTAGTTGCTATGGTATTTGCAGGAATCGCTAATGCAACAGTGAAGGCACAGGGTAATAACTTCATTACTAATGAAGAAAAAGTAGATGATCTCGTAGTATCGAAAGTGATTTACAGACTCGATGGTTCTCTCTATCGCCACATGAAATATGATTTTACTTATGACGATCAGAAGAGAATATCCTCCAAAGAAGCTTTCAAATGGGATGCTTCTATTGAAAAATGGATACCGTACTTCAAGATTGATTATACTTATTCATCTAATGAAATCACTTTGGTATACGCACGTTGGAATGACTCTCACAGAGCTTACGACGCATCTGTTGAAAAGAGTGTTTATGAACTGAATGACGCTAATATGCCGGTTGCTTATATGAACTACAAATGGAATGATAAATGGATTGAAGAATCCGGTTCCAGCTGGGCTATGAATGTGTCTGTTCCGGCAACTAATGAAGCAACTCTGCTGACTGCCAGCAGATAAAAATAAATCGGAGTTGTGAAACTCCTTCTCTCTCTTTTAATTTAACTACATTAAAAACGGTGGATTTCCTTATGGGATAATCCACCGTTCTGTTTATCTGATGAACAGTTATGATTAGCTTTTGTAACTCTTCAATATTTATTTAACGAGTGGTAGATATTCTCCATAACCTTCCTCTTTCATTTTATCTTTCGGGATAAAACGAAGTGAAGCGCTATTGATGCAATAACGTAATCCACCTTTCTCTTTCGGCCCATCTGTGAATACGTGTCCCAAATGAGCATCTCCGGTTTTACTGCGTACTTCCGTACGTATCATGCCGTGTGAAGTATCTTTCTTTTCTGCGATCAGATCTTTTTGAATTGGTTGGGAAAAGCTTGGCCACCCGCAACCTGAATCGAACTTGTCAGTAGAAACAAACAGAGGTTCTCCGGTAGTAATATCTACATAAATGCCGGGACGATGCTCATTCCAGTATTCATTGTGGAAAGCTGGTTCGGTGGCATTCTTTTGGGTTACGGCATATTGTTCCGCCGAGAGTTTCTTACGAAGGGTTGCATCATCCGCTTTTTGATACACTTTAGCTTTCGGCGCATTCGCTTTGCGTGCCATTTCGAATAAAGCAGGATTGATATGGCAGTATCCACCCGGATTTTTATCCAGATAGTCCTGGTGGTAAGTCTCTGCCGGATAGAAATTAGTCAATGGCTTTACTTCTAGGACAATAGGAGTTTTATATTGTGCGGATAATAATTGAATTGCCTGCTTGATGACAGGGAGATCTTCTTTATCTACATAATAAATTCCGGTTCTATACTGTGTTCCCCGGTCATTACCTTGCCGGTTGAGGCTGGTAGGATCTATTGTCTTGAAATATAGATCGAGCAGTAAATTCAAATCTACCGTTTTCGGATCATAAACCACCTTTACTGTTTCGGCAGCATTGGTTTTTCCGGAACAGACCTGTTCATAACTCGGATTGGCAACATTACTGTTGGCATATCCTACCTGAGTACTTTCTACTCCTCGAATTTGTTTCAGGAAATGTTCTGTTCCCCAGAAACATCCTCCCGCAAAATAGATTTCTGCTTGATTCTTCATTGGTTTAGCAACTCCTAAAAATGTATTACTAATCATTATAATCACTAGGACGATAAAATACTTCATATCCGTTAGTTCTTTCTATAATAACGAATGAACCAACGGATATGTTTTAAGGAACTACTATACTAAACTCAATTTTATTTCTTTTTTATTCAATGACCTGTCCTTTGTAGAAATCCAGAATTTTAGTCCGGAACAGGTAGTCATATTTTGCCTGCAACTTATCCGAAAGAGCTTTCGTCAGATTAAGTTTGGCTTCATTGTATTCCACAAAGGTAGCTTTGCCGTTATTGAATTTCTCACTCATCAGGCGGAAAGACTCTTCGTTGGCTTTTACTGCCACTTCACTGGAGTTGTATTTACTTTCTGCTGCCAGAGCGTTGTACCAGGCTTGCTGAATTTCTTTGTAGAGTACTTTTTTACTGTTATCCAACTTCAAGGATAAGTCTATTTGTTGCAAACGAGCGGTGCGTATCCGGTTTCTTGTGGCAAAACGGTTGAAGATTGGAACACTCAAATTAAATCCTATATATTTATTCAGGTTGTTTTTCATCTGACTGCCGAAGCTGCTCTCTGATCTTCCGCTAACCGTATAATAATTACTTCCCAGACCGGCACTGAAAGAGAGTTGTGGATAAAACGCACTTTGGGCAATACGAATACTATTAAGACTACCTTGCAAACGATATTCCGCAGCCTTAATGCTTGGTTTGTAAGTAAGTGCCTGTGTATATATGTCATCCGGCGGAGTGAGAGATTCGAACTCTAATTCTTCCTTAGGACTTTCGAGTACAAATCCTTCAGGCGTGGGTAATTCCAAGAGTTGGGTGAGATCCAGTAAGGATAGTTTGTACGTATTGTCTGATTGTACAGCAGTCATTTCATCCTGTGCGACACGGGCTTGTGCTTCGGCCACTTCAGAAGAGGATGCCTTACCCACTCCCTGAAGACCTTGAATACGTTTTAACTGGTCTTTGCTTAAATCGATCTGATTATGAGCAATTTTACTTAATTCTTGATTGAATAAAACCTGTAAATAAGCCGAAGTGACATTGATTGCAATATCTTCTCTGGCTTTATTCAAATCTTCTATGGCAGCTTTTAAATCCAGTTTGGCAAGTGAATATTGGTTGGACAATTGCAAACCGGTAAATATAGGTACGTTTGTTCCCAAGCTGAAACTGGTATTGGCACTGTTAATGTCACTATACGAGTTGTCTATCGGAGAAGCGGTACGGCCCCAACTCCAGTTTTGGCTGGCACTACCGCTCAAATTCGGAAGACGTGCCCATTTAGTGGTGTTTACACTCACTTTGCCTGCTTCGACATTGTTGGCCGATTGACGGATTTCTATATTATGCTCAATGGCATAGTCGATACATTGCCGCAGCGTCCACGCTTGCGAAAGGTTGTTCTGTGCCTCGATGGAGGTGATTCCGACTCCGGCAAGCAGAAGGGCTGATATGGTTTTACGAATTATTTTCATAGGATTCAATTATTTATCTTTTTTCTCTGCACCACGTATTTTGTCCTGAACGGTTACCCCTTTCTTGATTTCTATCTTGATTCCATCACTCATACCGGCAGTCACCTGTGTACGCTGGAACTTTTGTTCGGGCACTGAATCTGTCATGATGTACACAAATGTAGAGTCACCACTAAATTCAACAGTGCTTTCGGGCACTGCCAAAACCTGATTGGCTCTTTGTAACACGATTTCCGCATTAGCCGAATATCCGGAACGAATCTGAACAGAATCCGGAATGGTAATCGCAGCCTTGATTTCAAACTGGTTGGCTCCATTGGTTTCCACCCCTTTCGGAGAGATATATTCCAGAATGGCATTGAAAGTCAGATTTTGTAAAGCTCCGATGGTCAGCTTGATTGGCATTTGTTCGTGGATACGTCCCACTTCTGTTTCATCAATATTGCCGCGGAAAATCATATCGTTCATGTTGGCTACCGTAGCAATCGTGGTTCCATCATTGAACGTATTACTCATAATCACCGAATTACCAGCTTTTACAGGTATGTCCAGGATTAGCCCGTCAATGGTAGAGCGAATCATCGTGCTACTGAAAGAGGCACTGTTTTTGGTAATTCCTTCTTTTACGATTTCCAGATTGTCTTTGGCCGTCTGTCTCTCTTCGCGAGCCTGTTTCAAAGCCACTTCACTTTTCTCGTATTCCTCCCGGCTAATTAACTGACCGTCATACAACTTCTTCACACGGGCGAAATCCGTTTCTGCCTGGGTTGCATTAATTTCTGCCAGGCGCACACGGCTTTCTGCAGAATTCAGTTGTCCGAGTTCAGGGATTACTTTTACTTTGGCAATAACTTCCCCTTTTCTTACAGCTTGTCCGGCTTCTTTATATACTTCGTCGATAATACCCGAAATTTGCGGTTTGATTAAAATTTCGTCTCTCGGTTCCACCTTTCCGGTAGCTACTGTAGTTTTTTGGAGGTCAGTCATTTCCGGTCTAACTGTTTCGTAAGTGATTACCTTAGGCTTGGATTTCTGATAAAGGAATACGAATGTTCCGACAAGAATGATAGCAATGACTACCAATAATGTGATTTTCAGATACTTTTTCATGATTTTATTTATAATTTTATTATTTACGATTGATGATTGAAACTAAACTCCTCACATATCCAGATAACTGTTCCACTTCCTTATTCATCCCGAATCGCCTCAATCGGTTTGATAGCCATGGCCCGGTAAGCAGGTGCCAGACCTGCCAACATTCCCAGTGCGATTAGAAGGGCACAAGTACCGATTGCCAGTCCGAAAGTAACTTGAAAACGGGTGTCCCCTCCGTCAGCGTTGGCTCCCATTTCTACAAGTTGCAACACCATGACGGCAAAGGATATTCCACACATTCCTGCAATGGTGGTAAGTACCATACTCTCTGATAGAATTTGTTGCAGAATATCTTTCGGCCGTGCACCGATCGCCCGGCGGATACCGATTTCTGTGGTACGTTCTTTAACGGTCACCATCATAATATTGGATACTCCGATGGCACCTGCCAGCAAAGTTCCCAATCCTACCATCCAAACAAGTATGTTGATACCGGTAAACAGGTTATCGACCATAGAGAACATAGCTTCGGCATTCAGGCACATAACAGCCTGTTTGTCATCCGGGGAGATATAATGTGCGGCTTTAATGACCTGTTCCATTTTGGGTTGTATTTCAGACACTTTGACTCCATGCTTCGCAGTGAAACAGATCACATCAATTCGTCCTCCCAGATTATATGTTTGCTGCATCGTAGTAAAAGGAAGAGTGACGGCCTCCGAAGCCCGTCCCTGTATATTCATGTCCCCTTCGGAAGAAGACATGCCAATCACTTGATAATAAATGCCATCTACTCTTACATATTTGCCACACGGGTCTTCTCCCGGTTTGAAAAGACTTTCATAAATTCGTTTTCCGATGACACATACTTTGCGTGCTTCCTTTATATCCACCTCATTGATGAACCTGCCGTATGCCATTTCCTGTGATTCAATGTGGAGATAATCCGGATACAATCCTTTCACGCTACAATCATATTTCTTATCTTCGTATACGGCTTTGGAACCCCAACGGGCTACGGACGGAGTAATGATCTCCACCTCTTTCACTTGGGAGCGAAGACGGTCGATGTCGGTAGATTCCAGATTCCACCATCTTCCTTTGCGGAAGCCTTTGTAAGCCTCGCCCGTTCTTTGCGAGACAAGGAAACCGGAATTGGTGGCAAATCCTTCAAAGTTTTTTTTCATCATGTCCTCCAATCCTTGCCCGCCGCCGATAAGGGCTACGAGCATAAAGATTCCCCAGAAAACACCGAATGCAGTCAGCAGGCTTCTCGTTTTATTTCTTGTAATGGTAATGAGGATTTCCTCACAGGTATCCATGTCTATTCTCATAGTCTTAATCTGCTCTAAGTGCTTCGATCGGTCGGATGCTAACTGCTTTTCGGGCAGGGAATAATCCGGCTAACGTACCAGCTATTATTAATGTGAGTGTAGCCTGTATGGCGATTCTTATATCTACTGTCGGATTCAGGAAAACGGTTTCCGTCCACATTCCGGTGTCCATGGTCTGATTGCCGAAAGCGCTGTTCATCCATTCGGTCACTCCGATACCGGCTACCATGCCGATATATCCGAATATGGTGGTGATGGTGACGCTCTCTACGATAATCAACCAGAGAATGGAAAGCGGTTTGGCTCCCAAAGCCTTACGAATACCAAACTCGCGGGTACGTTCTTTGACGGTAATCAGCATGATGTTGGAAACTCCAACGATTCCGCTAAGTAACGTAAAGATGCCGATTACCCAGATGGCGATACGCAGCATGCCCGAACCTTTCTGCTGTTGCAGATAGTTGGTAAACCGGTTCCATATCCAGATAGCACTGTGGTCCGTTGGGTCAAACCGATGGTTGGCTCCCAATACTTTGCGGTAATGGGCTTCAAAAGCCTCATTGGCCTCTACTGTTTCCAGATTTTTGGTAGTCATGACCAGGTTATTCAGTTTGTCTCCTTTATTATAAATCGTTTGCAGAGTGGTAAAAGGAATGTAGGCATCGCTGTCTCCGCTATTTCCTTTATCATTATAAAGACCTACTACCTGATAAACCACATTTCCGGCGTTGACAAACTGTCCGATTGGCTCGGTATGAGTCTTGTTAAAAAGGATTTCTGCTGTTTTCTTATGAAGCACAATAACTTTCCGGCGTTCCTTGATATCGATTTCATTGATAAAACGTCCTTCGAAAAGCTTCACGACTTCTACCTCTGTATGATTGGGATATACGCCGGAAAGGTTCAGGCTGACGTATTCTTGTCCGAAACTAAGATTAACGCCTCCCTGCCACACGGTTGCTCCGGCCTTGATGACATGATTCGGGAAATAATGACTGGTAGCATCCATGTCTTTATTGTCCAGTTGCACCCGTCTTCCTTCTTTCAGTCCGTCGTATGATTTACTGGTCCATCCCGGAAAAATCTTGATGGAGTTCATGGCACGTTCGGAAGCCGATTGCTCGAATGCGTGGATCAGTCCGTTGCCTGCACCTAGTAGGACGATAAGCATAAAGATTCCCCATGCCACGGCAAATCCTGTGAGAAAAGTCCTTAGCTTGTTGCGTTTGATGGTACTATATATTTCTTGCCAGATGTCAATCATGATAATGTTTGTATAGTGGTGGATTTTAGATTATTTCATGATACCGTCTTTTCCGAAAGGAGAAGCGTCATGGTCGATATTATCTTCAATACGTTCGATGATTCCATCTTTGATATGTATAATCTTGTCTGTCTGGTTGGCGACTCCACTTTCGTGGGTGACAACGACAATCGTCATTCCCAGTTTATGAAGATCTTTCAGAATCTGCATCACTTCCACAGAAGTTTTGCTGTCCAAAGCTCCTGTTGGTTCATCTGCCAGAATGATTTGTGGTTGGGTGATTAAAGCTCGTGCAATGGCTACACGTTGTTTCTGACCGCCACTCATTTCGTTCGGCATGTGATGTGCCCAGTCTTTTAAACCCAGGCGGTCGAGATATTCCAAGGCAAGCGCATTTCGTTTTTTGCGACTTATCCCCTGGTAAAATAAAGGAAGTGCTACATTCTCTACGGCATCTTTAAAGGAAATCAGATTGAATGACTGGAAGATAAATCCGATCATACGGTTCCGGTATTCGGCAGCTTTGGTTTCGCTCAAGTTCTTGATAAGTACGTTGTTCAGGTAATAATCTCCGGTATCGTAGTTGTCGAGGATTCCCAATATGTTGAGTAAAGTTGATTTCCCAGACCCGGATGCTCCCATGATAGAAACAAATTCTCCCTGTTCAATGTTGAGATTGATACCTTTAAGTACATGGAGAGGCGCTCCGTTGTTGTAGGTCTTATTGATATTCGTTAGTTGTATCACAATTTTCTTTATTTAGTTTCTGTTTTCTGATAATTTTCTACTATTAGACGTGCGAAAGATACGAAAAGTTGCAAACAGGTTGAACTTTTTTCAAAAAACATTTTGTAGACTCAATCTTCTTTACGTAATTTGTGTGCAGTAAACTTAATGATTAACTAACCCTTTTAAATAAAAGTATCATGAATTCAAACATGGAAAAACCCTACGTAGTAGGTATTGACATAGGCGGAACGAATACCGTCTTTGGAATTGTAGACGCACGCGGAACTATTATTGCCAGCAGTTCAATCAAAACATCTGGTTACCCTACAGTAGAAGAATACGCTGATGAAGTGTGTAAAAGTCTGCTTCCATTGATTATTGCTAATGGTGGTGTTGATAAAATCAGAGGTATTGGTATCGGTGCTCCGAATGGCAACTACTACACGGGAACGATTGAATTTGCTCCGAACCTGCCTTGGAAGGGAATTCTTCCGTTGGCTGCCATGTTTGAAGAAAGACTGGGTATCCCCACTGCTTTGACAAACGACGCAAACGCTGCTGCTATCGGTGAAATGACTTACGGTGCTGCCCGTGGTATGAAAGACTTTATCATGATTACACTGGGTACTGGTGTGGGTAGCGGTATCGTTATCAACGGTCAGATGGTGTATGGTCATGACGGTTTTGCAGGTGAATTGGGACACGTTATCGCCCGTCGCGATGGTCGTCTTTGCGGTTGTGGCCGTAAGGGATGTCTGGAAACTTACTGTTCGGCTACCGGTGTAGCTCGCACAGCCCGTGAATTCCTTGCTGCCCGTACGGATGCTAGCTTGCTTCGTAACATTCCTGCAGAAAACATCACTTCAAAAGATGTGTATGATGCAGCTGTACAAGGTGATAAACTGGCACAGGAAATCTTTAACTTTACAGGTAACATCTTGGGTGAAGCACTGGCAGATGCTATTGCATTCTCCAGCCCTGAAGCAATTGTATTGTTTGGTGGTTTGGCTAAGTCCGGTGACTATATCATGAAACCAATTCAGAAATCAATTGATGATAATATCCTGAATATCTATAAAGGCAAGACTAAACTGCTCGTTTCCGAATTGAAGGATTCTGATGCTGCTGTACTGGGCGCCAGTGCATTGGCTTGGGAACTGAAAGATTTGAAAGAATAACATTTCATTATTATAATAAAGGTAATGAAGCCTCGGGAGTTTATGACTTTCGGGGCTTTGTTTTATTTAGTCCTTTCTGACGTGTACGGCTTATTCAGACAAAGGGTTATTCTCACCGGAGTGAGAAAATATTCTCATACCTTTGAGGAATTATTCTCATTGCAATGAGAATTTTTTCTCATAGGCATGAGAATGTTTGAGAAAATATACAATAAAAAAGGGAACCTCATAATGAAGTTCCCTTTTTTATTTCGAATCGAAAAGTTCGGCTTATTAGTTAGCTCTTTTTTCTTTGATTCTAGCTTTCTTACCAGTAAGAGCGCGCAGGTAGTACAATTTAGCGCGACGAACTTTACCTACCTTGTTCACTTCGATGCTATCGATAGCCGGTGATTCGATTGGGAAAATTCTTTCTACGCCTATAGTTCCTGACATTTTACGTACAGTAAAACGTTTCTTGTCTCCGTGACCGGCGATTTTGATAACAACACCACGGTACAACTGTACACGTTCTTTGTTACCCTCGATAATACGATATGCTACTGTTACAGTGTCTCCTGCTTTGAAGCTCGGGTGCTGTTTTCCGGTAGCAAATGCTTCTTCTGCAATTTTAATTAAATCCATTGTTGTTATTATTAAATTGTTTCATCGTTACAACGCAACATACCAAGTATCTCTTCTCTTGACAGCGATTGCGCGAAAGCGGTGCAAAGTAACGAATTATTTGCCAGATAGCCAAATGTTTTTGTATATTTGTAGCATATCTAAAAATAGCGAACATGAAACAGACTTATGCAAAGTATCTGATGGTGGCAGCGTTGACAGGAGCCCTCCTGTTTACTTCCTGCCGGACTGCACGCGAGACTACGGCACAGTACGAAGTAACCAAAGTAGAGGGTAGCATGATAACGATTGATTCTGTTTGGGATACCCATCCCAATGCAAAAGCTGCCGAAATATTAAAGCCTTATAAGGAAAAGGTAGACGCGATGATGTATGAAGTCATCGGTACCAGTGCAATGAAAATGGATAAAGGAGGTCCCGAAAGTTTGCTTTCCAACCTTGTTGCGGGTGTTTTGCAGCAAGCAGCGGTTCAGGTGTTGGGGAAACCTGCCGATATGGGACTGGTAAACATGGGCGGCTTGCGCAATATCTTGCCCGAAGGGGATATCACGGTAGGCGATGTGTTTGAAATTCTTCCTTTTGAGAATTCTCTTTGCGTACTGACTATGAAAGGAACAGACTTGAGACGTCTTTTTGAAGCGATTGCATCTCTACACGGAGAAGGAGTGAGCGGTATCCGTCTTGAAATCACCAAAGATGGAAAGTTGCTGAACGCCTTTGTCGGTGGAAAACCACTAAAGGATGACCAGCTTTACACGGTGGCTACTATCGACTATCTGGCAGATGGAAACGGACGGATGGATGCTTTCCTGCAGGCGGAAAAGAGAGTATGTCCCGAAGACGCAACCTTACGCGGCCTATTTCTTGATTATGTACGCAAACAGACTGCCGAAGGCAAAGCGATTACCTCCAAACTGGATGGACGTATTACCATAAAATAAAAAGGAGAATCTAAAAATATTGAATATGAAAAGATTTCAGATATTATTCCTGTCATGTCTTGTATTGAGCTTTACTTTCTCAATTTTTGCGCAGGATAAGGATACCAAAGAAGTGATTATTTTACAAACAAGCGATGTGCATAGTCGTATCGAACCTGTCAATCAGAAGGGGGACGAATACTATAATAAAGGTGGTTTTCTTCGCCGGGCTGCTTTTCTCGAACAGTTCCGCAAGGAGCATAAGAATGTGCTGCTTTTCGACTGCGGAGATATTTCTCAAGGGACACCTTATTATAATATGTTCCGCGGAGAAGTGGAAGTTAAACTAATGAATGAAATGGGTTATGACGCTATGACTATCGGTAACCATGAGTTTGATTTTGATGTGGATAATATGGAACGTATTTTCAAGATGGCTAATTTCCCGGTCGTTTGTGCCAACTATAATCTGGATGCTACGGTATTGAAAGATATAGTTAAACCCTACGTCGTTCTTGAGAAATATGGTTTGAGAATTGGTGTGTTTGGTCTTGGAACCCAACCGGAAGGGATGATTCAGGCTAATAAATGCGAAGGAGTCGTTTATGAAGATCCTGTCCGCGTATCCAACGAAATAGCTGCTTTGTTGAAAGACGAAGAAGGTTGTGATTTGGTAGTATGCCTGTCTCATCTGGGCATTCAAATGGATGAACATCTGGTTGCCGGAACACGCAATATCGACGTGATTCTGGGCGGGCACTCTCATACATTTATGAAAGGCCCCAAAACATACTTGAATATGGACGGAAAAGAGGTGCCTGTTATGCACACGGGAAAAAATGGTGTTCGTGTAGGCCGTCTCGATTTGACTTTGAAACATAAATGAAGATAATCCCCTCAATAGTAACGCTTTTATTCCTTATTGCGGCCGGCACGGTTTCAAGTCCGGCGCAGAATGCTACAACCGTTGAACCTCTGCTGGTGTATAAAGCCCTTCAGGACAAAGACTGCCGGCACTGGGTTGATTCGGTTATGGATAAGCTTTCCTTTAAAGAAAAGGTAGGGCAGTTGTTCATCTATACCATTGCCCCGGTAGATACCAAACGAAATCTGGAACTGTTGCGCGAAGTAATCGACACCTATAAAGTGGGCGGACTTCTCTTTTCCGGTGGGAAGATGCAAAATCAGGTTGAACTGACAAACCGGGCGCAACGGCAGGCAAAAGTCCCTTTGATGATTACCTTTGATGGAGAATGGGGACTGGCCATGCGTTTGCGTGGTATGCCTGTTTTTCCACGGAATATGGTATTGGGATGTATCCGTGACAACAAGCTGCTCTATGAATACGGGCGTGAAGTTGCTCGTCAATGCCGACAGATTGGAGTACAGGTCAACTTTGCTCCGGTGGCGGACGTGAATATAAATCCTGAAAATCCCGTAATCAATACCCGTTCTTTTGGAGAAGATCCGATACAGGTGGCTGATAAGGTTATCGCTTATGCTTCCGGTTTGGAAAGTGGAGGGGTTTTATCTGTGTGTAAACATTTTCCCGGACATGGAGATACCGATGTTGATTCGCATAAGGCGCTTCCGGTACTTCCTTTCACTCGTGAGCGTCTGGACAGTGTGGAACTTTATCCTTTTAAAGAAGCCATCCGTGCCGGATTGGGCGGTATGATGGTAGGACATTTGCAAGTTCCGGTGATAGAACCGATTGGTGGACTTCCGTCTTCCTTGTCCCGCAATGTCGTATATGATTTGCTGACAGATGAGTTGGCGTTCAAAGGACTCATATTTACGGATGCGCTTGCCATGAAAGGAGTGGCGGGAAATGGAAATGTCAGTTTGCAGGCTTTGAAAGCTGGTAATGACATGGTATTGTCTCCCCGAAACTTGAAGGAAGAGATACCGGCCGTACTGGAAGCCATTGAAAAAGGAGAGTTGACCCGCGAAGATATTGAAAGCAAATGTCGTAAGGTCTTGACTTATAAATATGTGTTGGGACTGAAGAAAAAGTCGTATGTACAATTATCCGGTCTGGAACAACGGATTAACAGTCCGCAAACGCGTGATTTGGTTCGCCGGTTGAATTTAGCGGCAATAACAGTTCTGAACAACAAGAATCATATTCTCCCCTTGCATACAGACAAAGAGCAGGCGATTGCATTGCTCGAGGTAGGAGATCCCGGAGAAACTGATGCGTTGGCGAAACAACTTTCCCGCTATACGTCTTTGGCTCGTTTTTCCCTTCGTGCCAATCAGACGGAAGAGGAAAATCAGCGGTTGCGTGATTCTTTGTCTACCTATAAACGGATTATTGTAGCCGTCAGTGAACAGCGGCTGGCTCCTTATCAGCCTTTCTTTGCTAAGTTTGTTCCCGAAAGCCCGGCCATTTATCTGTTTTTTACTCCCGGGAAGATGATGTTGCAGATTCAGCGCGCGGTGGCTCATGCTTCGGCGGTGGTGCTGGGACATAGCTATAGTAGTGACGTGCAGCGCCAGGTGGCAGATGTGCTATTTGCCAAGGCATCTGCAGACGGACAGTTGTCGGCAAGTCTGGGAGAACTGTTCCCAACGGGAGCAGGAGTGACTATTACCCCTAAAACGCCGTTGCATTTCGTTCCGGAAGAATACGGGCTTTCCTCTGCTCATCTAAAACGGATTGATTCCATTGCATTGGATGGTATTCGTCAGGGAGCCTATCCTGGTTGCCAGGTGGTGGTACTGAAAAACGGTCATATTATGTTCGACAAGGCTTTCGGTACTTATACGGGTAAAGGAAGTCCTCGTGTCGAATCTACGAATATCTACGATCTGGCTTCCCTTTCAAAAACGACGGGTACCTTGCTTGCCATTATGAAACTCTACGATAAGGGACGTTTTAATCTGACAGATAAAATTTCGGATCATTTGCCGTTCTTGCAACGTACTGATAAGAAAGATATAACGATTCAGGAAATTCTGTATCATCAGTCCGGTTTACCTTCCTGGATTCCTTTTTATCAGGAAGCCATCGATAAGGATAGCTATGACGGAAGATTGTTCAGCGCACGTAAAGATGTCCACCATCCGGTACAGATTGGTACGACTACGTGGGCGAATCCGAAATTCAAATTCAAGAGTGAATATATTTCTCCGGTCAAGACCGGTGATTATACTGTTCAGATCTGTGACAGTTTGTGGTTAAACCGTTCTTTCCGAAAGGTGATAGAAGAGAAAATTGCAGAAGCTCCGTTAAAGCAGAAGCGCTATGTATATAGTGATGTCGGATTTATACTCTTGGGAATGTTGGTGGAACAACTGGCCGGTATGCCTATGGAAGCCTATTTGCAACGTGAGTTTTATGAGCCGATGGGGTTGGAACATACAGGTTACCTGCCTTTACGCCGCTTTGCCAAATCGGAAATTGTCCCTTCCAACAAAGACCGTTTCTTGCGTAAAGAGACTTTGCAGGGATTTGTACATGATGAGGCTTCCGCTTTCTTTGGCGGATTGGCCGGAAATGCCGGACTTTTCTCTACTGCCCGTGATGTAGCCCGCGTTTATCAGATGTTGCTGAATGGAGGAGAAATAGATGGACAACGTTATCTTAGCAAAGAAACTTGCCAGCTGTTTACTACTGAAACCTCGAAGATCAGCCGGCGTGGCTTAGGTTTTGACAAGCCCGATGCAGATGATCCGAAGAAAGGAAATTGTGCGCCTGCTGCACCTGCCGAAGTATATGGTCATACCGGATTTACCGGTACATGTGCATGGGTGGACCCAATGAATGAACTGGTTTATGTATTTCTTAGCAACCGGATTTATCCGGACGTAACGAACCGCAAATTGAACCAGCTGCACATTCGTGAGCGAATACAGGGAGCTATTTATGATGCGATGAAGAAAAAATAAAAAAAGAAAGGTAAAAGGTATCTATATTAAAAGCTACCTTTTACCTTTTTTATTATTAACGTAATATTCTGATAGTTGCAGTTCTTTTTAGAACGATACACCCAGGCGGAAACCGAAGTTACTCAATCCATCTACACTGTAATGCAGTACGTCAGCTTTGTTGGTACCATAGCTGTAGTACAAAGCAAAGTGCAAGCCCGGTCCGTAAACCCATGGGAATACATTGATACCTACTTCAGGAGAAGCATAGAATCCCCAACTGTTTTCTCTTGCTTCCAACATGCTGAAATTAGAGCGGATTTTAGCATATTCAGCACCTAATTTAGCACTGACATAAGGTTGGAAAGATCCACCACGATTCCACTGGTAACGTGCAGCAGCACCGAAAGGCAATTGGAAAATGGTATGTTGCTGATCGGTAGTCACTTCACCGGCACCCATCTGGAAGGTTTCGCGACCTACATATTCGTGGTTGCTGTGATAGTTCAGGAAAAGTCCCAAGCCAATGTTAGGAGTCACGAAATAACCACCTTCAAAGTTCATACCCCAACCGCTTGCTTTATCTGCAAAGTGATTACTTAGCGGAGCATTGAACTGCCAGTCGATATTCGCATATCCATTGTCTGATAGCTGTGCCTTAGCCGGCATGGCGAAGGCGATGGCAATAGCCGCCAAGGCTACTACCTTGAAGTATATATTTTTTCTTGTTTTCATAACAGTTGTAGTTGTTTATTTGTTAGTAAGATAAGGTGACTGTGTAAATGACTGGTTGACAGCTTCTACTGCAAGAGTACGGTTGATAGCTTTGGAACCAGTTTCAAATCCGGTCAGATAACTTGTCCATACAACAGGCAGTTTTTTACTGTCTCCCTGTTCGGCTTTCAAGTTTACCATTTCTGTCAGGAAGGAGTTGGTGCTATAACTATAAGTTACAGCGTACGGGTAGTACCATCCACCACCCCAGTTGCCACCCCAGTAGCCAGGTCCCCAGTATCCGGGATAACCCCACCACCATTCAGGTTGTGTGTAGCTGGTGAAATAATAAGTACTTGCGATGTAGCTCACTTGGATACCAAGATCTGCACTTTCTTGGTCTGCTGCTGCTTCGTAGCCTCTGGCTACCATATTGTCTGTATAAGCAGCCAGAATTTGTTCTGCGCCTTCACCTTCGAGATATTCCGGTTCTTTACTGTCACTAATCACCAGAATCTGGGGTGCCAGATAGAATGTAGGAACTTTGAAATCGGCTTTCTTGTCATAGTTAGTGTATACCAGATAATTGTCATCCAGCTTACCCATGTCCGGGTCTTTTTCACATGAAGCGAGTGCAAAGACCGCCAATAAAATAGGAATTAATTTCTTCATATCTTTTATAATGTTTAGGTTATATAAAAATCGCGCCCAGGTACCTTGGGCTTTTGATAGAAACAACAAGAAAGGTGGAAAAAGGTTCAGATGGAAATTTCTTTTGCCGGAAAATTAACATATATCTTTTGCCCTGTTTAAAGAAAAACGGTGAGCACTCTGCCCCATTATCAGGGAGTTTGCTCACCGTTCATTATTTACAGATAATTGTTTGAAAATCCGTTTATTTAAACAGGGGTTTAAGTAGATCGGGTATCTCTACCTTATCAAGTTCCAGTTCATTTACTCGCTGCTTGCCCGTATGGGTCAGGTGGAAGTACATCTGTCTCCGGTCTTCGCTTCCGAGCGACCGGACGATCAGTCCTTTTTCCTCCAGTATTCGCAGCATTTTAGATGTGTGTGAGGGGCTTAGCTCGGTTTGCTTGGACAGGTTGGTAGCCGTCACTTTCTCCGATGCCTCTTTGAGGGCACACAATATCATTGCTTCATTTAGCGTTATCTGGTACATTTTTTCAAATGCTGTTTCAAAGTTTCCCATTGCTTTGAATACATCACGCATTGCACATATTGTTTTCATACCTTATTTGAATATTTTATTAGTTCATTTTTTAAATAAATAGATTAACGTTTGCGTTATCCGCCCGTTCCATATACGTTGCTACACCGCCAATGGTCACCTCGTCCAGGAGTTCTTCTTGTTTGACTCCCATCACGTCCATTGACATCTGGCAAGCGATAAATTCCACACCGTTTTCCAGAGCTTGCTGGCGCAAAGATTCCAGTGAATCAATCCCTTTTTTGTTCATGATATACCGCATCATTTTTCCGCCTATTCCGCCCATGCTCATCTTAGAAAGTTTCAGTTTCTTGGAGCTGGAAGGCAGCATCATACCAAACATTTTTCCGAAAATATCCTTTTCGGTTTCCGGTTTGTGCAACTTCTTGATAACGTTCAGTCCCCAGAAAGTGAAGAAGATGGTGACTTTTTGTCCCGTAGCTGCTGCGCCGTTTGCCAGTACAAAAGTAGCCAAGGCTTTGTCCAAATCATCACTAAACATGATGAAGGTTTTTCCTTTGCCCTCACATGAAGTAACAATATTGCACGATTTTGGTTCTCCTTTTTCTATTACAACAATAGATTTTCCTCCGGAGGTATCTTTCGAAATCAATTGATTACCCGTCGAACTGCACCATGCGGCGGCGTCGCGCGGAAAACCTGGATCGGTTGAGGTGATTTCCACCCGTTCGCCTGAAACCAGTGTATCCATTGTTTTCTTCATTTTCAGAATCGGACCGGGACACTGTAACCCGCAGGCATCCACCCGGACTGTTTTGGCAGGGGTAGCGGAAGCATCAGCTGCAGCAGTGACGGGAGCTGTAGAAACGTTGGGTTGACTGGTTTGGGAAGCGGTTTCCTTTTGTATGGGTGATTCGTCTATTTCGTTTCCATTTTCTTCCCGTATGATGATGGGAGCAGTGGCAGCCCGATAAGTCTTTAATCCTCCCGAGAGATTACGTACCTTGTCAAATCCGTGTTGTGTCAGTATACGGTAAGCAAGATACCCCCGTAACCCGACTGCACAGAATGTATAAATCATTTTATCTTTCGGTAATTCTGCCAACCGGTCGCGAAGTTCATCCAACGGAATATTCACGGCACCCGGTAAGCTACCCAATGAAAATTCATCCGGGGTGCGGACATCCAACAGGAACTTATTTTCCATTTCAATGTCTCGCAATTCTCTCCAATACACAGGATTGGTTTTGCCTGTGATGATATCTTCAGCTACATATCCTGCCAGTGCTACCGGATCTTTGGCCGAAGAGAACGGAGGAGCATACGCTTGTTCCACTTTCATCAGATCGTAGATTGTTCCCTCGTGCTTGATGACAAGTGCGAGTTCGTCAATCCGTTTGTCCACCCCATCGTAACCAACGATTTGTCCGCCATACAATCTTCCTGTCTTTTTATCGAAAGTGATTTTAATGCTCATCGGCATGGCATCCGGATAGTAACCGGCATGGGAAGCGGGATGAATGGTAGACGACATATAGTCTATCTCTTCCTGACGCAGACGCTTGCCGGGTAAGCCGGTTGAAGCAACGGTCATGTCGAAAACCTTTGCGATTGAAGTACCAATAGAGCCTTCGTAAGGAATCTTTACTCCGAGGACATTGTCCGCAACGATACGTCCCTGGCGGTTGGCAGGTCCGGCGAGATAGTTGAGCCAGGGTTTGCCGGTGATCGGGTGGCGGAACTCGATCGCGTCACCGATAGCATAAATAGACTCGTCAGAGGTTTGCAGGTAATCGTTTACGGCGATACCTCCTGCAGGGCCGATAGTCAGTTCGGCAGCCCGTGCCAGATTAGTTTCCGGGCGGACGCCGATAGATAGAATAACGATGTCGGCAGAAATTGACTGGCCATTCTTGAAAGTTACTTTCAATCCTCTTCCATCCCGGCTAAAAGAGGCGACAGCTTGTTCCAAGTAGAGGTTTACTCCTTTATCCATCAGATGTTGGTGAACAAGTGATGCCATCGAAAAGTCGATAGGGGCCATCACTTGATTGCCCATTTCCACAATCGATACTTTCGCTCCCTGTGCCTGTAAGTTTTCCGCCATTTCAAGGCCGATAAATCCGGCTCCTACGACAACAGCTTTTCGTGGGGCGTGGTTCTTGATATATTCTTTGATCCGATCTGTGTCGGTGACATTCCTTAGTGTGAAGATTCCACTTAGGTCGATTCCGGGAAGAGGGGGGCGTACCGGAGAGGCTCCGGTAGATATGACTAACTTATCATAGCTCTCTTCATAAGTATCTTCACTGCTTTGGCGGACAGTCACTGTTTTTCTTTTCCGGTCAATGAAAATCACTTCATTTTCTGTGCGTACATCTACGCGGAAGCGTGTAGAAAAGGCTTCGGGTGTTTGCACGAACAATTTATCCCGTTCCTCTATCACTCCTCCTATATAATAGGGTAGGCCACAATTGGCATATGATATGTACTTTCCTTTTTCTAAAAGGACAATTTCAGCTGTTTCATCTACTCGTCTGATTCGGGCAGCAGTGGTGGCTCCTCCTGCAACTCCCCCAATAATAATTATTTTCATCTGTTTATAGCGTAAATAGTTTCCTGCGGAAATAACAAACTGTATCGAAGAAATGTTCATGGATTCAGATAAAAAAACTATATTTGCGCACCCTGTTTTTCATTCTTCTATTTAATGTAGATAAATTGTATGAGTAAAATTCTTATTATTGACGATGAAGTCCAGATTCGCAGTCTTTTAGCTCGTATGCTGGAACTTGAGGGCTATGAAGTGTGTCAGGCAGGTGATTGCAAAGCTGCCATCAAACAACTGGAAATTCAATCGCCCGACGTAGCTTTATGCGATGTTTTTCTTCCTGATGGAAACGGAGTAGATCTGGTGTTGAACATCAAGAAAATAGCTCCCAATGTAGAGGTGATTCTTCTTACTGCTCACGGCAATATTCCCGACGGGGTGCAGGCTATTAAAAACGGTGCATTTGATTATATAACGAAAGGAGATGATAATAACAAGATTATTCCTTTAATCAGCCGTGCCGTGGAGAAAGCAAAGATGAATGTCCGTTTGGAAAAACTGGAAAAGAAAGTCGGGCAGATGTACTCGTTCGATTCTATTCTGGGTGAGTCAAAGGTGTTGAAAGAGGCTGTATCTCTGGCGCAGAAAGTGTCTGTGACAGATGTTCCCGTATTACTGACGGGGGAAACAGGAACAGGAAAGGAAGTCTTTGCGCAAGCTATACATTATAGTAGTAAACGGAGCAAACAGAATTTTGTGGCGGTCAACTGTTCGTCTTTCAGTAAAGAACTGCTCGAAAGCGAGATGTTCGGACATAAGGCTGGCTCGTTTACCGGTGCGCTGAAGGATAAGAAAGGACTTTTTGAAGAAGCTAATAACGGAACGATCTTTCTGGATGAAATCGGAGAGATGGCTTTTGAATTGCAGGCAAAGTTACTGCGTATCCTTGAAACAGGAGAATATATAAAGATCGGTGATACCAAGCCGACAAGAGTCAATGTGCGTATCATTGCTGCTACCAACCGCAACCTGCAGGAGGAGATCAAAGCAGGACATTTCCGTGAAGACTTGTTTTATCGTCTTTCGGTTTTTCAGGTGCATCTTCCTTCGCTTCGTGAACGTACCGGTGATATCAGAATTCTTGCAACTGCTTTTGCCAAAAGTTTTTCCGAAAAACTTTCGTATGCCATCAATGAGATGACTCCTGCTTTTCTGGAAGCGCTGGAACAACAGCCGTGGAAAGGGAACATCCGTGAGTTGAGAAATGTGATTGAGCGTAGCCTGATTGTGTGTGAAGGGGGGCGACTGGATATTTGTGATCTTCCTTTGGAAATCCAAAACACTCATTATGAATGTTCGGATGATAGTGTAGGCAGTTTTGAGTTGGCCGCAATGGAACGCAGACATATTGCACGTGTGTTGGAATATACAAAAGGGAATAAAACGGAAGCTGCCCGTTTGTTGAAAATCGGACTTACCACCCTGTACCGGAAGATAGAGGAATATAAAATCTAAGCATACATTTTCTTAAGTCCTTTTATGCAGGCTTTGGGATATATAGCATTTCAAAATAGGCAAAAAGGACTTGAGAAACCATACCATAAGGACTATTGGAAGATTTTTACATCTTCTTCCTCTTTATCAATCAAAGTTGTGGCACTGCTTTTGATGGCTTGAATAATAGAAGAAGTGAAGCCTTTGTGCTCCAGTTCGTTCAATCCTTTTATAGTGGTTCCGCCCGGAGTGGTTACTTTCTCTATTTCCAGCAATGGATGAGTGTTATGATTCAGAATCAGTTCTGTCGCTCCTTCCATGCTATACGCTGCCATTTGCATGGCATCCTTGCCGGGAATTCCTAGCTCAATCCCTGCCTGCATAACCGCTTGCATATATTTTAGGGCGAAAGCTATTCCGCTGGAAGTTAATGCGGAAGTGGTATCTAGTTGTTCCTCTTGCAGGAACAGGCATTTTCCTCCTTCTTCGAATATCTGTTTTATTAATTGCTGATATTCTTTATCGGTTCCGCGGGAAGCTATCAAAGTGAGGCTGGAACGTTCTGTAATGGCCATATTGGGAACTGCCCGAAAGATAGGCATCTCGGCTTCTGTTAAATGAGCCAGGTGGGAGATACATACTCCGGACACAAGAGATACGAGGATTTGTGTACGTGAGAAACGTAGAGGAGACAATACTTCATCTACTTTCCAGGGATTGATGGCGAGGACGATTACTTCGGCTTCCGATATGGCTTGTTGGTTATCGGTCGTTATGTGTATTGCAGGGAAATGTTCTTGCAGTCTCTCCAGTTTATCAATGTTTGGATTGGAGACAATAATGTCTTTCTCATTGTAAAGATGTCCTTGCGCCAGACAAGTGACGATTGCACTCCCTATGTGTCCGGCTCCTATAATAGCTATTTTCATCTCTTTATTTTTTTTATTTGGCTTTCAGATGTCTCTTTTTATCCGGCTTTGAATCAGGCTGCGCACTGACTCTCAAAAAATTGTCTGGATAGCGAACTAATCAGTCTGTTTTTATCTGTGGTATGTACAGATAGTGTGAAACAATGATCGCTTCCTCCATAAGAAATGAGAGATACGGGGATATCTTTGATAGTATCCATAATATGGCTTTCTACTTGTGTGCGTTCCCAATGAAGGGAGCCGATGATATGTATTACAGACATATTTTCGTCCATAACCATTTCGGCATATTTGTGTAGTTCCCTTTGAATGATTCGCAGGGTGTCCCGGCTGGCTGTCAGCATCATCGAGATGGATACATTGGATGAGGCCATTGAGATGACATTGATTTGATATTTGTTGATAACTTCCAATATCTTACCCATAAACAAATATCCGGGCAATACATTCAATGAGGTAAAACGCACAAAAGTAGCCGAATCCTGTGAGAGGATGGCCTTGACGCTGTTGCCTGTGTCATGGGAAGATATATAGAGTCGTTCTGTTGACAGATCGTGTGTATCGGTTAGGCGGATAACTATATTAGAGCGTGCCGCAAGGGTGATACAATCTGCGTAGAGCAGGTGTACTCCGCTGTTAATCAGTTGTTCGGCTTCTATGTAGGTTAGTGAATGTTGTTCTCGCAGACAATTCCGATTTGCGTAGATATGATTGATAGGGGTGGATAACAGTATTTCGTCCGCTTTGAATAGGGTGGCAAGCACTGTTGCATAGTAATCATTGCGTTGTTCGCTCATGAAGTCTATTTCACCATACACATTCCTGCAAATGGAAAGTGGGGCGATAAAAATATCCACATTCCGGTTCTCGTCAATGTATTGTTGGATAGATTCTTGAATATATGGGATATCCGGCTTTCTTTCCAGGTTGATCTGTATAAGTTTGCCGGTATCTAATGTTTGGGCACGAAGACCCTGTTGACGTAAGCAATAAGTGAATAAATCGCTGGATAATCCGTATACTTCCGCTTTTATCATTTTATCAATCAGTAAATCTGCTTTGTCTTCTACAAGTATATGTATTTTCTTTATACACTCCAGAATCCGGTTTTTAATTTCCTGATTTAAGTGCGAATCTGTAACGAGATGATTGGCAAGGGTACAGCAATATGCTTCGATGGCATTGACTGTGGCATGAGAAACTTCATCTTCTTCGTGAAACCAACTGATGGAAATAGCCTGTAACCACTCCTGTAATTGTGCCAATATAGGGACTACAGCTACATAAGGATGTTCTTTCTGAATACAATTGATTACTTGCTTCATTTCATCCTCATCTTTAATTTTCTCGAATTTACAAACTTTCATTGTTATCTGGTTATTTATTGGTTACTACTCTTTTCAAAATGATATGCCTTTTTTCAAAAGAGAAAGATATTTAAGAATCATTCCTTAGCTTTAGAATATGGTATATCTGTATAAATCAATCTGTTAATGTTGCAATCAATGTTTTTAATACATCTCTTTACTATAAGTAATCTGCTAATACCATACCACATTGGGATATGAAAATAAGATTTCTTATCTTTGTTGCGTAATTGATTGATAAACCAGCAATATTCATCCATTTATGAAACTCTGCATATAGCTACGCTCAACGAATAGCATCATTTCTAACAGGGCTATTCAGCTATCCGACAGGCAACTACTCGCCTGCCAAAGAGTTTTATATCCATTTTTATAAATTTACGGAACTGTGTGCTGCTATGATGTGGTATACCGTATCGTGTTATTTTTAAGTTGAGCAATGAATTATACATATAAGCAAATATGGCTCATCAACTTTCCTGTGATGATGAGCATTCTGATGGAACAATTAATCAATATTACCGACGCTATTTTCCTGGGGCATGTGGGAGAAGTCGAACTGGGAGCTTCTGCGCTTGCCGGAATCTATTATTTAGCTGTTTATATGCTGGGCTTCGGATTCAGCATCGGGATGCAGGTGATGATTGCCCGGAGAAATGGGGAACAACATTATAAAGAGACGGGACGTACATTTTTTCAGGGAGTATATTTCCTGTCGGGGATGGCAGTCATTCTTTGCCTATTGCTCCATTTGGCTTCTCCCTTGATCCTGTGCCGGTTGATAACTTCGGATGAAATTTATCAGGCAGTGATTCATTATCTGGATTGGCGTAGCTTCGGTTTGTTATTCTCATTTCCTTTTTTAGCTTTCCGGTCTTTTCTGGTAGGGATAACAACGACCAAAGCATTGTCCGTGGCAGCTATCATGGCTATCTGTATTAATATGCCTTTTAACTATCTGCTGATATTCAAACTGAATCTGGGTATATCCGGGGCGGCGATGGCTTCTTCTTTGGCAGAGTTCGGAGCTTTTATCGTACTCCTATTATATATGTGGGTGAGGGTAGATAAAGTGAAATATGGGCTGAAGGTCGTTTATGATGGGAAAGTGTTAATAAAGTTGTTGAGGATATCTGTATGGAGTATGCTTCACTCTTTTATCAGCGTTGCTCCCTGGTTTCTGTTCTTCGTTGCTATCGAGCATCTGGGAAGGACAGAGCTTGCTATTTCCAATATTACTCGTAGTGTTTCTACCGTCTTTTTTGTGATTGTCAACTCTTTTGCATCCACTACTGGTTCATTAGTCAGCAATCTAATTGGGGCGGGGTAGGGGAAGGAACTTTTTCCCGTTTGCCATAAAGTTCTTAGGTTGGGTTATGCCGTGGGGGTTCCATTGATAGTTATGGCTCTTTGGGGTAACCAATGGGTTATCGGATTTTATACGAATAACGATAATCTGGTGAGACTAGCTTTCTATCCTTTTATAGTTATGCTGTTGAATTATGCTTTTGCACTGCCCGGATATGTTTATATCAATGCTGTTACCGGTACAGGAAAGACGAAGCTCGCCTTTATCTTCCAGTTAATCACCATTCTTGTATATTTGATTTATCTGTATCTGTTAAGTGAATGTTTTCATGCTTCTCTGACTGTGTATATGACGGCAGAATATTTGTTTGTTATTTTATTAGGGATACAATCTATCATTTACTTAAAGAGGAAATCCGACTAGAATATGTATTTTTGTACTTTCAATACTTGATACTTCCTCGAAATGACTGAAGATATAAAGAATAAACTTTTAATGTGTGCGGAGATGTATCATCGCGCAGACTTTATACAAAGCGATCCGGTGCAGTTTCCCCATCGTTATACGCTGAAACAGGATATCGAAGTCAGCGGTTTGCTGACGGCAATTATGAGTTTTGGCAATCGCAAACAGATATTGAAGAAGGCGGAAGAGCTGCACGGGCTAATGGGAGATTCACCTTATCAGTATGTATTGTCCCGTCAGTGGGAGGGGGATTTCCCACCGGGGGCAACCGGTAGTTTTTATCGGATGCTGTCACATGCTGATTTCTATGGATATTTCCAGCGATTATACATTGCTTATACACAGTTTGAAAGTTTGGAAGAAGCCTTGAAGACATACCCCGGAATACCGATGGAAAAGCTATGTGCATTTCTTGAAGTCTCTGCCAAAAGTCCTCAAAAGAAACTGAATATGTTTTTGCGTTGGATGATTCGCCGGGACTCGGCGGTCGATTTGGGCATTTGGGAGAGTTTTGATCGCAGGGATTTGATTGTTCCCTTGGATACACATGTCTGCCGGGTAGCCCATTATTTCAAGTTGACGGATGCAGAAACCTTTTCTTTGAAAAATGCCCGCCAGATAACGGTAGCATTGGCTGAGGTCTTCCCGGATGATCCATGTTTGGGCGATTTTGCCTTGTTCGGATTAGGGGTGAATGGGGAGATTTAATACATAATCCTATAAAATGAAATTTTCGATTATAATCGAGAAAACGTGTTTTTACTCTGGCTTTTTCGATTATAATTGAAAAAAGCTATATTCTTAGACAGATAGCTTCAAAACTGATCTCCGAACTGGGGGTAAATCCTAATAATATCTATATGCCTGCTGTAGTTTATCACTGCCTGCTTCCCGAATAGCAATCCGTATCCCGTTGATGAACGACTCATTAATAAAAATACTATTCGTAGGACAATTCCTGCTACATGTCTGACATTGGATACAGTTGCTTTCTCCCGTGGGAAGAATAATCCTTGAATTATCATATTCCTTTATCTCAAACACATGCATTGGACATAGATTGATGCATTTCATACAATGAATACAAGTCGTAATATTTAATAATGTCGTTTTGCCGGCAATCTTATTAGCGTTAGAGGGATGCTTGTAGATAGGGGAATAGTCTATCTTATCAATCATAAATTTCTTCATTTTGGAGAATTTGGCTAATGGATGTATGCGTCTTTTCATACTATCGGCAAATAATTTCGCTTTAAATAAATCTTTCTCGTTAGGGCGTGCCTTGTTGTATCCGTTTATTGCTACCCATGGACCAGTCCTATCAAAACCTTTACAGGAAAATTCACCGATAAGATTTCCACCTTTATCTGACAATATCCTTTTGAGTGCTTGATGATACTTTCCAAGGAATGGACGGCAGCGGGTGGAGAAGATGAAGACGTTGCGATTTCTGAATTCATGTGACTTCGCAAATGAGAGAAGTTTACAGTGATGTTGGGCAAAGTTTATTCCTGAACCGAGTCCGATTAAGTCATAATCTGATAAGTCGATATTTTCTGCTTCCCGGGTAGTGGCTAAAAAAGCAGATAGTTCGTTTGCCATTCTTTGGGCAACTTTGAGCGTATTACTTTGGTAAGTAGAAACATAGATAATAATTGCTTTCATTGTTCTATTTTTTTTAAATTTAAATCGTGAATATATCATTGAGTATTATTTATTTAGCTTTGATAATTGTTTCAGGAGTACCGGGACCGCCGTTTACTCCTTTGTAACCTATGAATTGGTGATTTGCCGCATTGAAATAGTAGAGGCAACTCCAAAAGTGAGATAAGATGCCTGTAAGCCTCACCTTTATTTCATAGGTTTTTTGATTGTTGAATAATACAGTGGTAGCTTTTCGTTCTGCCTGCATGACATATAATTCCAGATTGTCAGGACGAAAACACTCGTATTTTATACTATTCTTATTGATTGTTTGTCCGGCAGAATAAGCTATATTTTGATACCACGGATAGCCTTTGCTTTTAACCGTTTTATTATAGGGCTGGTTGTTGAGTGTACCTTTAAAATAGTAGTTATTATTATATAAGACAATAGTCAGATTCGTATGTTTTATTGAATCAGTCAACTGCCAGGATAGAGTTGTGCATAAAGGCGAGAGGCGATAATGATGAACTTCTGAATTTTGGGAAGTAGTCAGAAAAATAATGTTGTTTTCTGTTTTCTCATTCCATATTATTATGTTCTTTTCTTTTCCACAAACAGATTCAAAATGTCTCTGCCGGGCCTGTGCATTACAAGAAATGCTATACAATATAGAACAGCATATCACTAAGCAGGATAATATTGTATTACATTCAATAATATTGTGTGGCATAGTCGTTAAATGATAAAATCGTTTCATTTCAGGATATTTTCAAAAAGTGCACGAATGTATTTATAAATAGTTTGCTTGCATAACTCCCAAGCTTCTGGATTACTAAAATCGATACCGTTGAATATACGATATTGTCTTGTGGCTAAGACAATGTAATTTATAGAAGCAATTAATATAGTGATGAACATACGTACATCTTTCGATTCTTTTCCCAATTTCTTTTCCAGTTCCTCCTGAAGTTTGAAACCATTTCTTTCCCGTTCATCCTGAATACTTCTGAATGTAGAATTTCCCGATAACTCCCATGCTAACAATTCCTGCATTAGCTTGTTTGTCCGTAAGAAGTTCAGTTGTTTCAATAAGACGGTTTGGGTCAATTTAATAATATCTTCAGAACTTTCCGCTTTTGTCACTCTTTCCGAATAAGCCTGATAAGCTAAAGTATAGAAATCATTATCTTTAGCCCAAGCAGCTAATAAACCTTCCAGTCCACCAAAATAACGGTAGATTAACACTTTATCGCATTTTGCCTGCTTGGCGATCTTATTGACTCCGATTTTACTGAATCCTTCGTTTTCAATAATTTGGCTAACGGCAATTAGCAGCCGTTTTTCTGCATTTCTTAATTTCATAATATAAATATTGTCACTGTTCGATGACAAAGGTAGACTTCAAAGTGGTGACATATTCTTCATTAGGAAAAAATGTAGGAAATTTAAGTGATATTTATTTGCACTACGCCTACTTCACTTCCAAACTGATTTAGTATTTGGTTTACTTTATCTACTCGAAGAGTCTGTTTGCCTTGTTCCAATTCACGAACAAAACGTAATCCCACTCCTGATTTTTTAGATAACTCGATTTGTGTAAGATTGTATTGCTTACGTATAGCCTTTACTTGCTTGGATGGTATGTTTGCACTTTGAATGTTTAATTTTTTAGTTTTTGGCGATAACCAATATAGAAAATGCGAAGAAGGGGAGATGCCTAGAGTATCTAATGGAAAAATGATTTCAGCTTTGAAAGATTCTCATTTCTTTTGGGAAATACTGAAACTTGCTCAAAATCAGTTTCCCGATGATGGGATACTTAAAATTGAAAAAAAGAGTGAAAGAGCTATTGTTAAATAATTCCTGTTTTGAGGTAGTTGTAATGTATGCTTTGTTTTAAAAAAGTTCTTGAATGTTGGCGATATAAGGGATTGCTATATCTCTTTTATTGCCTCGGAATTTTACATCTGCTAAATTCAAGCATTCAAGATTGATACATTCCGCAGTTTTTAGTTTGAACGTCAGGTATTCATTGCCGGAAGGGGCAAAACCAAGGTGGGATAGTTCTGACCCAGACATGACTTTCGGGTGATCTTCTACCATTGCATACAAATATCTGTTACTGCAATTGTGTAGCAACAGATATTTAGGGGAAGTAGCTCCTATTGGCATTTGCAATGCTCCTCTGCGAAACCCTGTGCGTACATAATAAAGTTTGTTCCTCAATGTCATGCGTAATTGGTGTTCGTCTTTATAATAAGCAACAAGAACGTCTGCTTCCTTTTTTCCGTTCATAGAGCCTAGAGCATCTTTGATGCTTAAAGCTAAGCATCTGGCCAGCCGAGGGGGTACAGCATTTCCCACCATCTTATAACCTTCTTTTATATGTGTATAGGAAAAACGGAATTTATCGGGGAATGATTGGATTCTGGCGCATTCCCTCACGCTTAATCGACGGTAGAGGTGTTCATAACCGGGAAGAAAGATGCGTTGATTGGGGGAAACGTACTTCATAACTGGTGCCTGCGGATGTAAAGGGCAATTTTTAGCCTGTGCTTGTATGGTAAATGATACTTCATCCCAAGAACGTACGCGATTACGGGCCATAAATTTTGTATCGAACGGACCGGTAAAAACGTCATGGTTAGTCCATTTCTCATATTCTTGGTTTACGCGTTCATTGTCATATAGATGTGGTTCTTCAGTAATGTCACCAATTGCTTTTTGCAGTGTTACCAGAGGCTTTTGTGATGGTTCCGGAAATTTGAATGCGCCATTCAGTTCTTTTATGAAGCCAACAATAAATACACGGAAGCGATCTTGCGGTATGCAGTAATCAGCAGCATTCAGCAACGAATAGCTTACCACGTAACCAGCACATTCAAGGCTGGAAAGGAATGACAGGAAGGTTTTAAAATGCTTGTCGCTTATCATTCCTTGTACGTTCTCTATGATGAAAAACTTGGGACGTTTTTGTTTTATTAATTGGATATAGTCAAGAAACAAACGTCCCCGGTCATCATTTAGTCCTAACTGTTTACCACCTTCGCTCCATGATTGGCATGGAGGTCCTCCTATAAATCCATCGCAATCGGGAATATCAGCAGCCTTTAATGTACGGATATCGGATTTGCATAGGTATGTATTTGGGTGATTGAACTGATAGGTTTCGTGTATACCTTCATCAAATTCATTCGCCCAGATAACCTCATAACCAGCCTGCTCGAAGCCAAGATCTAGTCCGCCACATCCTGCAAAGAAAGATGCTACTTTCATTTCAAATCAACAATGATTCCCTTTTCAACCAAAGTTTTCTTTATTTGCATTGCCACATGATAAGCCAAGTTTACTGGTACAGCATTACCTATCATTTTATAACCATAATTCACATCATCATATATGAACTGGAATTCATCAGGGAAACTTTGTACACGGGCAACTTCACGGACTGTCATCCTGCGGTAAAGGTGTTCGTATCCTTCAGCAAACTTCTGCAGATTCTTTTCAACCTTAATCATTTTAGGTGCTTGAGGGTGCAGTTGGCATTGGCGACCGCTTGCTTGAACCGTGAAACCTGGTTCATCCCATGAACGAACTCGATTTCGGGATAAGAATATAGGCGAATATGCACCAATGAAATACTCGTTGTTAGGTATTTTGCAAGCCTTTCCATTTGTCTTGTTCTTTTCGAGAGCCGGTATAGCTGTAAATTGCAAGTCCCAGATACTTTCACGTAGTGTTGGTTTGTGTTTTTGGGGAGTAGGATATTCAAAGTTATGAATATTCAAATCTTTACGGAATCCGATATAGAATACACGGTCACGGTCCTCGGGCACATCGTAATCATTAGCATTAAGCATTTTCAAATTTACATCATAGCCTGCTTTGTCAAATAATTCCATGAAGCCACGCACGGCATCTGTATGGCGCTTGGCCAACATGCCGGATACATTTTCAGCAACAAAAAACAAAGGCTGTTTGTCGTGTAAAATACGAATGTATTCGTAGAATAACTGTCCCCGGGCATCCTCAATGCCCTTTAAAGAGCCTGCTTCACTCCATGACTGGCATGGAGGTCCGCCTATTATACCAGCAATATTATCCGGAAATTCGGATGATGGTATATCACGGATATCTCCTTCAATTAGATTAGTATCTGAAAAATTGGCTCGGAAGGTCGGGCAAATTTTAGCATCAAATTCATTCGCTGTAACTACTTTAAAACCGGCTTTATGAAAGCCTAAATCAAGACCTCCTGCACCAGAAAAAAGGCTAATCAAGTTCATCATATTTATTTCCAAAGGCAATTTATTGTGATTATAGCAGTAGGCATGCCTACTATTTGAATATCAAACTTTAAAGTTGGCACAACATAGGTTTCTGCATTATGTATGCGAAAAGAGAACTGCCAACCACCATCCATATAAAGCTCAACAGTGTTAGTTCTCTCCGGAACAAAACCTAAACTCACAATGCGTGTAGGCAAACATGCTACTGGAATTTGAATGGATGCTTGTTCTGATTCGCTGTTTTGATTGAGCGTACCGTGCAAATTATACGATTGAATCCGAGTGGTTTGTTCTTTATCGATGCTAATTATTTTATAGAAATCATGCTTGCCTAAAAGGTATTCTACCAATTTGCCGGGGATGTCCTTATGAACCTGATATTGTCGGTTGATTTCATTTATAAAAGCTGTTAGCAAGGGTATGTATACGTCATTTTCTTTATATGTCAGTTCATTAAATTTTGTATGTTTGTTTTTTTCTGCAATGAGATAGTCGAATATTGGTTTAACTCCATTCCAATAATCCTGTGAACAAGGAATTCCATACCATTCTTTTCCAAAGTCCAATCTTCTGCTTAGGCGGCTATGTTTTACTGCAAAATGGTTATGCTTGAGGCTTAACCCAATCTCCCACTGGATGTTGTGCCGGATTATTAATATATCTCGTACATCACCTTTTTTCCCTTTAGCGTCTGTCTGTATCAGTAATTCCAAAATGTCATTATTGTTCTCGACGATACGGGGCTCTAATTCAAAAATCTTAGCAACGGCAACATAAGAGCTTGCCTTGTAAGTCTCTTGCATCTCATTGGATAAAGTGCACCATGCACGTTCTGCTGCGGAGTAACTACTATTTTTTATTATATTGACAGGACGAAGCTTTTTGATTTTTTCTTCAAGGGTGAGCAAACATACGAATTCATAAGCCCTTCCTTGGTCATTACTTTTACTACTCATAATTATGGGGTGTTTATTTAGATGCGAAGTTACTGAAACTCCTGTAAAAACAGCATTCTTATTTCTCTTTTTTTCATATTCCGTTATATTATCGGCTGCAATGCAGGGAGAATTTTCTGTAATCTCATAAGTTTTAGGAAGCTTTTGCCGATAATGTTCTAAAAAGCTATGGTTTATCCAGTATTCCATTTCATGTAATGTCTGTTCTCTTACAGCAGGTTTTAATTGGCATTCCCAAATAGTCATTACTTTCCAGCCCATTTTCTTTAAAACCTCTTTATGCTTTTCATCCCTTTGTTGGTTACGCTTTATTTTATTACGCCAATAATCACTGTTGGAATGTGGAATATGTCCGTCTACTTTGTGCCCATGCCAAAAACATCCATGGATAAATATTACAATACCATACTTACGCAATACTATATCGGGTGTACCAGGCAATCCTTTTACATTCTTGAGATAACGGTATCCTCTTGAAAACAAGTAACGTCGTACAATCCACTCTGGCTTTGTGTCTTTACTCCTTATTTTTGCCATAACGGCAGAACGTTTCTTTTTGCTCCAAATATCCATTTATAAAAGGTATAATACTTCGATGAATTATTGAATTCTTCTAACGTCTTTGTGTAGATATTTATTTAGTTCATGGAAATTGTTCTTATTTATTTGCAAAGTAGCTAACAAGTTTTTTATATTTTTGCCTATGCTATGTCCTTTTACTGACAATGGCTTTTCGAAAACGAGCTTTCCTTGGAGTTTTCCTTCTTGATCTAGAAACCAGTTAACATACACAGACAATGATCTGTCCCCATCCCATTTGTCTTTGTTGGCTCTGTAGTTTAAGGCTTTACAAACAAAATATACATCTTGTTGTTTTGCAAAATGTTCAATAGGCTGCATCTTAGATAGATAATAATTTAAATCTTTATTGGGCGCATCTATAGTTATAATGTAATTAGCAACCCCAGAATTTATGACAGTTTCACCATTTACGCTAGAATTTTTTTTATCTAAATTTAAATTTGTACCAGCATATATATCTATTTTTTGTTGGTCGGTTAAATCTATAATTCCACATTTCTTTCCTCCTAACTTATTTATAAACTCAAATTTCCAGCCCATTGTCAAGCTTAAAGCTTTCGTTTTCTTGTATGGCTTGAAATATACTAGGTAATCATCTTCGAAGGTTTTCTTTATTTTTGCAATGCTTCTTTCAATAATTGATTGTGCGTCGCTTCCTAAAATTTCAATTGCTCTATCCAAGCTAATTTTATTTTCTAGAAAATCAGCATTGTTTTGTTTAACTGATATTTTAAATTCTTTTTGATTACCAAGGTCATCTTGGGCTAATACATATACATCAGTTTTGCATTCTCCTTTAGAGGACGTGGGCTTATCACATTTTAATACCGAATAGTTGGCTTGTTCGTAAGTGAACTTTTTTTCGGATAAAAATAAGTCTTTTATCTTGCGTTCTGTTTTTCCAAAATTACTCATGTGTTTCTAGAAGTTTGGTTAATGGTACATTTAAAGCTTTTGCTATTTTTTCGGCAACAGCTAGTGAAACATTACGCTTTCCATTTTCAATGTCAGGAAGGTATGTTCTGTCTATGTCGGCTATATTAGCCAATTTCTCTTGTGAGAGATTTAATGCTATGCGTTGTTCTCTCACTCTAATACCAAATAATTCATTTATTGTCATAACTTTACAAAGTTCTTTATTCTTCGACAATTGTGCAACGGACTATTGTCTACAAATTAATGTTTTTGGGGATTAGAATACAATTTAAATTGTATCTTTGCCATCAACTTGAATAACAATAAATAGGTAAAGATGAAAATAGTTTCACTGTTTGCGGGAGCAGGAGGATTAGACCTGGGTTTTGAGAGAGCTGGATTTGATATTGTGTGGGCAAATGAATATGATAAAGATATTTGGAAAACGTATGAAAAGAATCATAGCAATACAATATTAGATAAAAGGAGTATAACTGATATTCCAACAACTGACATCCCGGAATGTGATGGAATAATTGGTGGACCACCTTGCCAAAGTTGGAGCGAAGCAGGGGCTTTAAGAGGAATCAATGATAAACGCGGACAGTTGTTTTTTGATTTTATACGTATTCTACAGGATAAACAGCCTTTGTTTTTTTTAGCAGAAAATGTTAGTGGGATGCTTTTAGGAAGACATTCGGAAGCTTTATCAAATATAAAAATATGTTTGCAAATGCTGGAATTGGCTATGAATTATCATTTAATATGCTTAATGCACATGATTATAATGTCCCGCAAGATCGTAAAAGGGTATTTTTTATAGGTATAAGGAAAGATCTTAATTTTAAGTTCGAATTTCCAAAACCTTATCCTTATAAGAAAACATTAAAAGACGCGATTGGAGATCTTGCAGATAATGTCGTCCCTTCCATTGGGAATAATAAAGCAAACCCTGATTGTAAAGTGACTAACCATGAATATATGACAGGAGGATTTTCTCCAATATTCATGTCTAGGAATAGGGTGCGAAAATGGGATGAACAATCATTTACAATTCAGGCTGGGGGCAGGCAAGCTCCTATACATCCGCAAGCACCTTTGATGGAATTTGTAGAGCAAAATGTGAGAAAATTTGTAGAAGGGAAGGAACATCTTTATAGAAGGTTAAGTGTTAGGGAATGCGCTCGGATTCAAACATTTCCGGATGATTTTATTTTCTATTATAATAGTGTTGCAGCTGGATATAAGATGATTGGAAATGCAGTCCCGGTTAATTTGGCTAATGCCTTAGCTGAATCAATCAAACAGCAACTTCAAATACATGTGTAATCATTGGATGAAAAACTAAAAAAGTACATTGTGGTAGATATTTTAAGAGTAATTTATAATATTGTTTATCAAACAGAACGTAATACCGTAAATAATGAAGTTCATCTGAAAATCGGATGAATAGTATGGGAAGTATATTGGGGATATTTAAGCGATCGACGTGTTTGTAAAACTTTCTTCTTGATTTATAAGAAAAAGAGGGACATTCACGGAGTATCTCTGTTATAGCGCCATTCGTTCTTTAACAAGATTGGGTATATATCTATTACGATACATCTCAATTGAGGTACTGGGATTGGATAAGATATGCATCAATTGAATAATATCTCTGTTCTTCTCGTATGTTATATTGGTATCAGTTCTTATATTCATTCTATTTTAACTTACTAGTCCTCCCATGTTAAATCCTTCAAATCTTTTAGTTCTGGGTAATAGGCATATATTTCTTTTTCTGTTATTTCTTTAAAACGATCCATTTTAATACCATTTCGGACTACCTTGTCAAAAAACATAGTTTTAGGGCGGACCCATATTTCATGTTTACCATATAATGCCTGATAAACAACCATCTCCTCAAGTGTCTCACTATGCTGGGCAATACCCAGCATTTTATACAGTCCACCTTTAAAATGAATGAAATATCGTTCTTTTTCCATAATACTACCATTGTTCTTATGCAGGTATAAAAGTAGTAAATTCTTAGATAATAAGAGTCGGTTGTTTCTGATATTTTTTTTTAACGTTGTGTAACCTGTCGTTATTAAGTGATCACTATTAAATAAGGTGTGATTTTTTCGTAGCGTCATCTCTTCATTTTCTTTCTCCACCTCTGAAACCCTCTCATCAAACTTTCCTCTTCCACCGACTCCGCCATATCATACTTTACCACAAACTCATGCATCGACTTTATATACATCACCCCATTTTTGAACTTATTTTCCAACAGAAACGAATAAAGCTCCGCTTTCATTTCCACCTCAATTTCCTTTTCAATAATAAAGATACTGTCCTGACCGAAATAATTATAAACTTCCGGATTCTTCCCTTGCCTTGGGCTGGGAAGAACAAAAGTGATATTTCCAGTCTCTTTCCAGGAGACGCCTTGCGGATGAGGAACAGATAATTGATGCAGGAAGTGATAAATGGGAGTGAGGTGGGAGAGGTGGATTGGAATGGGGAGCCTTGAAGGTGGATTGTTGTGCGATAGAAGTTCTAAACTTTGTCCGTACCGGACATGCATATACCTCGCCAGATATGGCTTGATGGCAAACGTGGCTGTAACCATGGGATTTGAATTTTGGATTGTTGAAATTTGTTGTATACTGATTGCCGCTTCGTGCGGCAGATTCTGTCGTGTTTGTTGGAAAAAATCCCATGGGTTACGGGGACGGAATTTTAATTCAGTAAGAAGTTGAAATTCAAATGGTTACAAATGCCGGTTTTTCCTTTAAAACCAACGGGTCGTTCCTTTAAAAGGAACGACCCGTTGCACACCGAGGAAGGACCTCTTCCTTTTAAAGGAACGGACGGCTCCCTAAAATCCATAGTGCAAAGCTATGCCTAATATTCTAATTTTTCAAAAGGAATAATAGCGGAAATATTTATATTATGTAATGAAATATCATAAATAGTATACATCTCTAATTTATGCGTATGCATATTGGAAATATGTAATAAAAATATACTGATTACTAGAACGTGTATTTTAACTATATTTATCAGATAACTATTCTTAAAGTGGAAAAACTTTTTATTCCATTTCTTGTTTCTTGCGTAACAGGCGGAAAAATAGTTCTGATAAGTAAGGTGAACTTCGTACTTTTACGTTTCAAACAAAAAAAGCAAGATATGATAACATCAGTGAAACTTATGCTGAATAAGAGCAGGATATTGAATAATGGCAGTTATCCTTTAGTATTTCAGGTGATCCACAATCGGAGAAAAAAGTTACTGTATACAGGCTACCGGGTGAAAGAGGAGGTGTTTGACGAGCTGGAAGGGAAGATTATGAATGGCGTAGGTTCTACTTTTACGGCTACAGAGGTCGTGAAAATGAACCGCGAGCTGCGGAAGATGCGGAATCGGATTGATACACGGATCAGGCAGCTTGAGCGGACAAGGGAAGAATTTACAGTGGAGGATATTCTGGCTCAAAGTGCTTTTGGTACAGGAAAACCACAGTTTTATTTATTGCGATATATCAATGCGCAGATTGAGCGTAAGCAGGAACTGAAGAAAGTGGGGATGGCTGCGGCCTACAAGAGCACCCGCTCGTCGTTGGCAAAATTTATAAGCCGCCCCGATGTCCGGATGTCGGAGGTCGATTCGGCGTTCGTCAGGAGATACGAGGATTTCCTGTATAGTAACGGCTCTTCCGGAAATACGGTAAGCTATTATCTGCGCAACTTGCGTTCCCTGTACAACCAGGCGGTAGCGGACGGTTATCATCCTCGTGGCGAATATCCGTTTGCGAAGGCACAGACCCGCCCGGCGAAAACGGTGAAACGTGCTTTGTCACGGACGGATATGCAGAATCTGGCGGACTTGAATTTGGAGAATGAACCTGAACTGGAGTTTGCCCGCGATTTGTATCTGTTCAGCTTTTATGCGCAGGGAATGGCTTTTGTCGATATTGTCCTTTTGAGGAAGAGCGATATTTGCAATGGTGTGCTGACTTATTCCCGTCATAAGTCGAAACAGTTGATTCGCATAGCGGTGACTCCGCAGATGCAGGGCTTGATGGATAAATACAAGACGGAAAATGAGTATCTCTTTCCGATAATCAGCGGTGAATACGCTTCGGGATACAAACAATACCGCCTGGCGTTAGGGCGTATCAACCGCCATTTGAAGAAAATCGCTGTTGCAGCTGATATAAAAGTTGCGTTGACGACGTACACCGCCCGCCATACCTGGGCTACCCTTGCCCGTGACTATGGAGCACCAATTTCTGTGATTAGTGCCGGACTAGGGCACACTTCGGAAGAAATGACACGCGTCTATTTGAAAGATTTCGATGTATCCATGCTTAATCAGGTGAACAGCATGGTTACAAATTTATCCAAGTGAAATGAAAATTTGTAATATAATCCGTTGAAAATTAGAAGATATAATATTTTTATTTATCTTTGCGATATTGTAATCTATTCTGTAATAGAGATTATATTAAAATCTCTTTGTTGTTTTGAACTATTTCACGCTGCAAAGTAAGCTTATTTTTTTATAATATAAATTGTCATAAAGTACATTTTTTTATTCATTTTGTACACGTTGCGTGGTTATCCTCATAAATAGGGCTGTTTTCGGTTTGGCAGCGTTCCATTAACTGTTTGGCGGTGCATCCGAAATATAGTTTGCAGTGACGGTTGAAGTTACTTTGCGAATCAAATCCCAATTCTTCAACGGCGTCTTTTATACATACTCCCGGTTCGGTCATTTTTTCGAGTATCCTTTGGTTCTTTTGTTTCAGCATCCATTGTTTGGCAGTCATTCCGAACACCTCGTTGAATTTGGAAAAGAAGCGGCTTCTTCCCAGGTTCGATAGTGAGATGAGCTGTTCTATATTATCCACTTTGGTATGGTTACGCATGACAAAATCCTTGAAGTCTATTTCTTTTCCGATGATAGGGTGAAGCAGGGTTGCAATCTCCCGCTTCTCATAAAATCCGCGCAGGAGAAAGAAGAATTCCCGTTGCATCAGGGTGTGCAGGTGTGCACAACTCATCCCGTTCTTGATACAGTGGGTTAACACTTCGAGGAATGGTGTCAGTGGGTAGTGTATTCTAATCGGTGAGAAGTCATATTCAATGTTGTTGCATAGCTCTGATAAAGATTGCAATATGAGCTTGTCACAGTTTCCTTCGGGCATATCGAAAAACATGGAGAGCAGGCTTGAACCGTTTTCTCCAATTCCCTTCAGCCGGGAAGAACGGGGGATGAGTATCATCTCTCCGGCATGAAACGATCTGTTGTGGAACTGGTTGCAAGTTATGGTGAAATCACCTTTCAGGAAGAATAGAAGATAATTCTTACTTGTAGTGTCTTCCTCAAATTCTGTGTTCTTATCGAACTCCAAATACTTGAATCCGGTTTCAATCGTTGTCATGTAGTTTTGGCATGACAGGTGTTCTTCGATGTACAGCAATTCGCTTTTCATAAGTTTTGTTTCCATGGCAATAACTGTTTTGATTGTTTGGTCTGTTACCTATCTGTTTGTTTCACAATTGTTTCAGTATCTGTATTTTTAATGAATTATATATCAGAATATTATTTTCTGTTTTGTTTGCTATGATTCATTTTATCATGATACTGAAACGTTATATGGGTGCTTTATGTGATATAAATCATTGGTAATTAGGTTTTTATTGTTTGTATTCTTTTGTTTTATCTCTATTACAGAATAGAGATGCAAGAAAAGCAACAATAAATAATAAGATGACATGAAGAAATATCTATGTTTAATCGGTGTCTTGGGAGTACTCCTTTGCAATACGGCCAACTCTTATGCCCAAAAGGTTGCGGTAAAGACCAATTTGCTTTATGACGCTACTACTACAATGAACCTGGGGCTGGAAATAGGCCTGGGCAAGAAATGGTCTCTCGACTTATCCGGAAATTATAACCCCTGGAAGTTTGATGATGAAACGCGCCTGCGCCACTGGGGCGTGCAGCCGGAACTTCGCTACTGGCTTTGTGAGAAATTCAACGGCCATTTTCTGGCTCTGCACGGACATTACGCCAAATACAATGTGGGCGGAATGTCATTTTTGAGTGATAACATGGAGCGCCACCGCTATCAGGGACATTTGTGGGGCGGCGGAATATCCTACGGTTACCAGTGGCTGCTCGGCAACCGCTGGAGTATGGAGGCTGTGCTTGGAGTCGGCTATGCGCGGTTGGATCATTCCAAATATCCTTGTGCCACATGTGGAACCATTCAGAAAAGTGAGAAGAAAAACTACTTCGGCCCAACAAAAGCTGCAGTGAGTATCATATACATTATAAAATAGGCTAATGATGAAAAGAATCTGTATATACGTGACCTTGGGACTGCTAGGCGCAGTTTCCGCCCATGCCCAAGAGATAAATATCGGACAAGCCGTTGCCCGGAAAATAAGCGATGACAAAGTGGAAGTCTCATTTAATATGGATTGCAGCACGCTGCGGCTCCCTTCACGCCGACAGATGATAATCACTCCTTTGATAATCAGCCGGTCGGAAAGCGATACACTCGCCCTGCCTTCAGTTTGCATTGCAGGCAGAAACCGTTATCGCATGAACAAGCGGAAAGAAAGTCTGTATGGCAAAGAACCGGCTGCGGGAGAGGGACAGGAAATGATTCGTTTTAACAGGAAACGGGATATGTTGTTAGAATATAACGAAACAGTTCCGGCACAGGAGTGGATGTCCGGAGCACGTGTCGAGATATTCCGTGAATTACAGGGATGCGCAGGTTGCGGAGAAGCACTGGGTAATGCTCCCGTTGCGGAGCTTCCTTTATTCAAAGAGGTAGTGGAACGCCCGAATCTGGAAATAATGGTGGCACAGGCAGAGGAGAAACGTCGTTCTTTCACCCGCAGTGCATATCTTAATTTTAAAGTGAACCAGTCGGCATTGCTTGCCGATTATATGAATAATCCTACCGAACTGGCTAAAATCCATTCGTCCATTGATTCTATCCGTGAAGATGATAACTATCGTATTGCCCGGATTAAGATAGTGGGCTACTCATCGCCGGAAGGCAATTATGACGGCAATGCCCGCCTTTCCGAACAACGTGCGAAAGCGTTGGTACAAAACCTGAAACATGCCTATAAGCTGGACGACAGTATGATAGAATGCCGTTTGGTGCCGGAAAACTGGGAGGGACTAGCTGCATGGTTGTGCGAATACCGTCCTTCCTATATGCAGAAAGTACTCGATATTATCGGGCAGACTCCCGAACCGGATGCGCGCGATGCGAAGATAAAAGCTATCGATGGCGGAAAAATATATAATGCCTTATTGCAAGAGGTATATCCGAAGCTGCGCTTAGTGGAATATACAGTCAGCTATACAGTGGTTCCGTTCTCTGTAGAGCAGGGACGGGAAATCATCAGAACACGTCCCGATAAGATGAACCATAACGAAATGTATCAGGTCGCAGTCAGCTACGGCAAAGGTTCGGACGAATACAACAGGATTATCCGGATGATTGCCGACCGTTTTCCGAGTGACAGGATAGCTAACAATAACGCCGCTATCGTGGCTTGGGAAATGGGAGATTACGACGCGATGCGGGTGTACCTGAAACGTTTGGAAGGTATAAAAGCTGAATAATATAATCTGAAACTTATACTTAGTAATTAACATTTTAGTATTCATTAAATTTTAAAACAATGAAATTGGACAAATCTTTTTTAACGCTGTTTGTCGGACTGGCGATGGCAGCATGTAGTAATGATGAAGAGATGGCAACCGGCGGACAAGACCTGTTGCCGATAGACGGCAGGGAGGCTTATATGTCCGTAGTTGTAGATATGCCTAAAAGTACGGAAACACGCGCTCCTGGAGAAAATCACGGAACAGCGGACGAACAGAATGTAAACGAAGTACTCCTTGCATTGTTTGATGCATCAGACGTTTGTTTGGAGACAAAGACATTGGCTTCGACCGAGTATATTTTGAATGTAGGCGGTAATCCTGCAGCAGGGACCGGAAATGCATTCAAAGTTCCTTCTACTACCGCCAAAGTACTGGCAGTAGTCAATCCGAGCGACAAGTTCAAAGCTGCCTGTGTGGCTTCCGCTTCCTGGTCTGTCATTAACGGTGCGGTAGAGCAGACACTTGACGAAGTGATTGGAGCAACAAAGGACAACTTTATGATGATTAATGCCGGCGACAATGCAAATCCGGCTAACGGAGCACTGGTGACAGCTAATGTGAAGGTGGTTGATGGAACGTCTATTGCTGACGCTACTGCCGCGATTGCCGCTGCCGAAGCTGACCGTTCACTTATTCATGTAGACCGTGTCGTAGCCAAGGTTTCTTTAGGAACAAATCCGGACGGCGTCAAGGTTCCTGCAGGAGTGACTTGTACATTCGGCAACTGGGCATTGAATGTTACCAACAAGAGCATGTTCCCGTATGCTGAAATCGTAATGCCCGCCGGAGGTTCTGCAGGTGCGGATTATAGAATTGACCCGAACTACGAACTGGCAGGATTCAATGTGTCACAGTTCAACTATCTGAAAGTTGCTGACGACGGAACTTTGCCTGCTGATTTTTCAGCTATGACGGATAGCAAATACTGTCTTGAGAACACAATGGCTGCCGACGCACAAACCCGGGCACAGACTACAGCTGCCGTAGCAAGTGCGGTTTACACTCCTAATTCATTTACAGCAGGCGATAGCTGGTTCCGCCTTTTGGGTGTCACTTATAAGACACTGGCTGATTTGCAGGCAGTATATAATGCTGCAAAAGCAGTTACTTCACCGGATGCATTGCAAACACAGATAATCACTCTTTGTGACCAGTTCTATGCACGTATGTCTGCTGCCGCTACTGCACAAGGCAAAACTGTCGGTGCTGATTTTGCCGCTATTACTCTCGCCGAACTGGACGCTATTGCGAACGGTGGTGAATACTCCAAGCCTGATGCAACAGCCGGTGAAACCGTAGGTGTAGAATACTTCCAGAAAGGTGTATGCTATTATAACATCCTCATCCGTCATGACGATGCAATCACCGCCACAATGGCACTTGGCAAATACGGTGTTGTACGTAACAACTGGTACACATTGACTATCAACAGCGTGAAACAACCGGGTACTCCTTGGATTCCTGATACCACAGATCCTACTGACCCTGAAAAACCAGGTGAGAATGATGATGACGCTGAAGCATATCTCTCTGTAAGTATTACGATAAATCCATGGACTACCTGGAGTCAGGGAGTGGATTTGTAGTGATAACTATATTGGGCTAAAATAACAATTAAAATAATAAGAAGGCGTTATGATACGGCGCAGCTTGTCTTGTGACGCCTTCTTTTTTTCCTCTTTTCGTTTTTGTTCAGCCGGCGGAGGCTTATTTCCGTGAATCAAGACCTTGATATAAAAAACTGATAAAAACAGGTCTTACCATACAGGCAAGTTTCGCGACTTGTCAACTAAAGCAGATTATTCCGAGAAAGGCAAAAGTCGCTTTTCCACACTATATATGAAACTAGAAAAATAAATAGACCCATAGATTATGAGAAAGATAATGAATACAAAAGGTGCTGTCCGACGGATGAATTATGGAAGTTGCCTGTTGTTATTGCTTGTACTCTTTTCCTGCACATCCATTGATGAGACACTACCGGAATGTCAGTTGTATGTTCGTTTCCGGTATGACTATAACATGGAGTTTTCCGACGCTTTTGCGGCTCAAGTGAATCGTGTCGACGTGTTTGTATTTGACAAGGAAGGTACGTTTATCATGAAGAAGAGCGAGCAGGGAGAAACTTTGGGCAGCGGTAGCTACCGTATGCCGTTGCCGCTTCCGGTCGGTGAATACCGGATAGCCGCTTGGGCGGGAGTGAGCGATGACTTTGAAATGCCGGAACTGGTTGCCGGGAAATCAACATTGGAAGACTTGATGGTAAGAATGAAACGGAAAGAGTCATTGGTGCACAATAAAGCTCTGAACCCGCTTTGGTATGGCGAGGTGAAGACTGTCGACTTTACCGGCAGACAGGAACAGACGGAAATGGTCTCTCTGATAAAGGATACCAATAAATTCCGCTTTATCTTGCAAAAGTCCGGTCCGGGAGAAGAACTGGATATGAGTGATTGCCTGTTCGAAATCCATGCGGACAACGGATATTATGACTGGAATAATGACTTGCTGGATGACGACGTGATTAGTTATCAGCCCTATCATTTGGAAAAAGTGGAAGATGTGGGCATTGTGGCGGAAATGAATACCATGCGCCTGCTCGAACATAAAAAAGTATATCTGACGCTTACACGCATGTCGGACAGTAAGGAACTGATGAAGGTTGACCTAATACCTTACCTGCTGCTTACAAAAATGGAAGGGCACAATATTCCGGCGCAGGAGTACCTCGACCGTCAGAGCGAGTATGCGATTGTCTTTTTCTATAACCCGGAATTATTGAATTTCCTTTCCACGAAGATTGTGATTAACGGCTGGACTATCTGGTTGAAAGGTGAAGACCTTTAGTAAACGTAAACTATAACGGCAAATGATATGAGATATACAAAATATAAATGGATGATGTGGCTTGTGCTGCTTTGTTTCTCATGTGTGAATGAGGAACAACGTGCAGTTCTGTCGGATGAACCGGGAAAGGTGCGAATGAATATGAGTATCAGTACACGTGCTACATATGATCCTGAAGTATTGAACGAAAATGAAACGCGTATCAACCGGTTACGTCTTTACGTTTTTGATGGCTCTACTTTAGATAAGATGTATTATTGGTCGGATTTGAATATAAATGATGGTGTATACGTTACTCCGATATTTCTAGTAAAGGCTGCTACTGGTAAAACGTTTTATGCCATTGTAAATGAGCCAACGGATATGGATTCCCGTGCTTTATTGGAAGCAGTGGATCATCCGGGTGATTTGGCTGAAATACAATACAGGAGACGTGATATAATGGATTATTGGAATCCTAATATAATGGGCTACTATAATGATTATTGTTTGCCGATGTATGGAGAACTGACAGGAGTGGACGCATTGGAAGGGACGACACAAACAATCAATCTGCAAGTAGACCGAGCTGTTGCGAGGGTAGATGTTTATATGAGGAGGGAAATAGGACAGGATGAAAACTACTGGGAAAACAGGCTTTATATTGAAGAGTTAGGAGTGGATCGTATATCAGATATTGGATTTATATCGCCTGTCCGAGTGCCGGATAACCGTTACGATAATATCTATTTTATGGACAGAAAAGAAATCAGAGAAGAAGTATATTCTGATGATAAAGGAGAATTATTATATTCTTTTTATGTTCCGGAAATGGAGTGTATATATGATAAATTATCCTTAGATTTCCATTATAGATATGAAACGGGATATGATGGTTGTGCTTGGGTCGAGTTGGGCGGATATGATCCTTATACCGGTTATCTCTATGGAGAAATTCTAGAAAAAATAGAACGTAACCATGTATATAAACTTTTTTGCCGTTTTACTCAAAAAACAGCTAAGTTTAAACTAAATCTGACAGTGTGTCCATGGGAATATCTTCCGCCACAGGCAGAAGAGGTGAAGGGAGAAGTTAAGATGACGAATTGTTATATGGTAGCTCCGGGCGGAAGGGTGGATATTCCTACTGAAAACGTATATAAGATATGGGCTCAACAAGTAGAGTTTGGCAATATTCCAATTCCGGATGGAGACGTAATGGCAGAACTCGTATGGCAAGATGAACAAGGAGTTATTGCGGACGGAGGAATCACGGTGGTCAATGCTTTGGAGCGCGAGAGGGCTTACTTGCAGGTAAGGACGGCAAAAGAGGGAAATGCGGTTGTTGCGATGAAAGTAAACGGCGAGATTTATTGGAGTTGGCATATTTGGTGTACAGATTATGAACCAAATGTAACAGAAGGACAGAAGTTTTTTAATAATTTGGTTTGGATGGATAGAAATCTGGGAGCTATGACTAATGAATATACAATTGACGGTGGAGTAAAAGGTTTACTGTATGAATGGGGACGTAAAGATCCTTTTCCTAGTGCTGAAAATTGGACTCAAAAGGAAAAAACACTTTATACGGAAAATAGTGTAACCAATGTCCGTTTTAAAGTAGCTGAAGTGGAAAACTTAGTAGAGTCGGTTCGTGAACCTCTAACTTATATAACTAATGAGCGAAGTTGGGGAGACTGGTATACAAATTCGGTGTCATTAATGAATTATTCATTATGGTTGCCAAATAATAAAACAATATTTGATCCATGTCCGATAGGTTGGCGTGTTCCCCCAGACAATCAACCTTGGAAGGGATTACAAGCTGGTTCAACTGAGAGTACACAAGGTATTATTCATCCAGAAGCAGGCTATTATCCAAGATCAGACAAACGTCTGCCTCAAGATGGTCGTCTTATATCTGGATTGTCGCATTGGGCATCTGTAGCTTCAGTAAATTCAGTTTATCCTTTAGGGGGATATGGTTATGGCTTGGGACAAGAATGGCAACCGTTTTGGCGGGCAGACGGACGTTCTATACGTTGTGTTAAAGAATAAACTAAGAATAGCAGAAATAATATATAGTATGAAAAAGTACATTGTATATCTAATATTATGCTTTGTAAGCTGTTTTATATTCTCATGTACTTCAGTGTATGAGAAGGGAGACACCTCATGCATACCGGAAGGAATGGAGAGGCTTACTTTTAAAGTCATAGTGTCTTCTTCTAAAGTTGTGGGTTCTAATACACGCAGCATTGCTTTAGAAAAAGAAAATGAGATAAAAGACTTGTTTGTAAAAATAGGTTGTTATGATGGCGACCATTACAGAAATTTCTATTCTACGCAGAATGGAACAATATATCTTGATTCCTATGTTTATGAGGATAGTATATATAGGGCAAGTATTGAAGTGCCTGTTGGTACATTTAGAGATGGAGATAATATTTATGTGTGGGCAAATCAAGAATATCCGATTGATGTCACTTCAGAGGAGGAATTGACAACTCCGTTATATATGTCCGGGATAGGGACAATAAGAGATAGGTGGGGCGGTGGTCGTGAGTTTGAGGCTGATGTACATTTACTTCGTGGAGTCGCTAAGTTACGAACCGTGGTTCGTACTACAAAACGCTCCGTTCTAGGGTCATGGAATATTAATATAAATCAGGTAGAGACTCAAATACTTCATATGCCTTTGTGTATTCGTCCATTTGCACCTTTTGAGACTCACCGTAATCCTGCTGCAAATGATTGGTGGAATGACGTATATCACAGATATATAGATTGTACTTTAAAAAATGTTGATTGGTGGTTTCGATGGGAAAATTCTCATTTATTATCATCCGTTGAGTTACCGATAGATGACGGGGTAAATGTTGATAAAGTAGCGGAGACGTCTTATGACCGCTATATTTATGAGAACTGGTTAGAGAATGAATCAGACTATGATGAAAATACGAATGTTACAGCTTTGAAAGTCAGGATTCCTTTGTGGAATAATGAAACTGGAGAAAATCGCACGATTGAACGCGTTATTCCCATTAAAACAAATGATAGTTATCGAATATTGAGGAATCATATTTATACAGTGGACGTGAGGGTGCTAAGTCTTGATGAAGTGAAAATATTCACGAATATGCTCGATTGGGAAGATGTAGGCGTTACAGGTGATATTGTAGGAGGCGTTGACTTTGATATAGACAGGACAAAAATAACTTTGATTAAAGATATTGTCGACCCGGTGAAACTGCTGAAAGTGGACTGTCATGCTCCGGGACGCTTACAAATCAGAGCTTTGAAGCCTAATAAGACAGATTTAATATCAACAACAGATTTACAGTTATATTGCAATGGAATAACGGAAACGGATAAACTGGCGGATAACAGTGGCATTTATGACCTCACTGCCGCACAAGTAATGAATTTCTATTGTACCACCGGTAGTGTTCCCGCCAATTATGAAGGTGGTTTTATAGAAATTTCTTCCGACAATGTGCATGTGGAATATATTCCTGTCAGTTCATTGGATACTTTTACTCCGTTAGACACGGAAGGGACTGCCAATAGTTATATAGCAGATAGAGGTGCAGGTTCTTATTCTTTCACTGCTACCATAATGGGAAACGGAGTGGACGGTATTATTGACGAAGGGAAGTTTGAAGACGCAAGTGGCAATATCTTGACAAAAGCCGGTGGTGCCAATATTCATCCTTTATCGGCCAAATTGCTTTGGCAGGACACGGATGAACTGGTGGAACAAGTTGCTTTAGTCAATGGCAGGGTTCAGGTGAAAATGAGACGAAGCCGGGGAAATGCAGTGATAGCTGTTTATGATAAGACTAATCCTAATGCGGAGGATGCGAAAGTGTTGTGGAGTTGGCACCTTTGGTGTACGGCTACCCCAAAGATACTGGAATTCGTCACTTCGATATATACGGGCAATAACTATAAAGTGATGGATCGTAATCTTGGTGCGACTGCTACTAAAGCGTATTTAGGCACTGTTCAAGGATTGCATTATCAATGGGGGCGTAAAGACCCGTTTTCGGGTTCATTGACTTATGATGGCATACGTACTATTTTATATGACGTAAGAAGTGGTCAGGTCGTATATAAATATTCCGATGAACGAGTGACTGCCGGTCAAGCTATAAGTACTCCGAGTTCCTTGTATAGTCCAAGGAGAGGATTGGGGAGTGAATCTTGGTGTACGAAAACAACAGAACTGAAATATCTGTGGGGAAATCCGGACGGAGAACAGGATGTTTTCCCTAAAGAAACATTAAAATCGTTGTATGACCCTTGTCCGTATGGTTATAAAGTTGCACCGCATGACGTTTTTAAAATCTTGAGTAAAGGTGAGATCGCCATATTCCCCCCGGCCGGAGCGTCACTTGGGGATATGTATTTCATAAAAAGTTATTTTGCGAATGGATCAACCTTTTATTATGATAATGCAGGGATTGATGAAACGAAGCTAATTTATTTGCCGGAGACTTATAGACCTAATGGTGATGGTATAAAGTTAGGAAAACGGGGAGTTTACTGGTGTTCTTCACCTCATCCTGCTGACAAAGAACATAGTGGGCTCATGTTTAACTTTCATCCATATACTGCTATGGACTTTGAATATAATATATATAATCCGGTGGTTACTTCAACGCCTGCTTCGATACGCTGTGTAAAGGAATAATTCATTAGAAATCTAAAAAGTATGAATGAAATGAAAATAACAATACAACAATACTTGTTCGGGATATGTCTGTTGGTTTTCTTCGCTTTTAATATGTTGTTAGGTGGTTGTAACGATGACACTGAAATGGAAATGATTAATTCCTCTCAAAAAAATGTCATCAGCTTATCTATCCCGGATGCGGAATTGGTACAGGTACGCAGTGTGGCGAATGAATCGGAATGTAAGATTAGTGGCATACAGGTGTTCGTATACAATGATTCTCACGCCTCATCCCCTGTATATTATCAGGAGGGTAAAGCTGATTTGTCCTTTTTGTTTGGAAATGGAACCGCATCGCCGACTGTGACATTGAAAGAATACATTCCCGCTGACAAAGAACGAATTTATGTAGTTTGTAACCTGACTAATCGTTCTTCTGCATCAGGAGCAGGTGATTTTCTTATAAATAAAACGGCTAGTGAAGAGCAGTTGAGGAATTATACTAGTCAAGGAATGATGAAGGGCTTTTCCGGTCTGCAAAGTGAAGGGCGGACTATTCCGATGTACGGTTGGATAGAATGGAATGAAAAGGCTAGCTCTAATGTTTGCCTATTGACCCGTTGTTTGGCAAAGGTTACAGTAGATGCCGAGACGGATTTGTTTTCCGGTAAACAAGTCTATTGGGAATGGAGAAATCTGAATTATTCGGATTTTACGTTAGATAGCGAGTATAAGGGAGGAATCTATCAGGGCAGTATCAACGAAAGCGGCAGTTCAGAAAAGCATGATTTACTTTCCGCTACAACTCCTTTGGATGTAACGAAAGGATTGGTGACAAGTTACTATCCTTTGGAATATGGACACTCCATTTACGCTTTAGGAAATAAGGTTGATAAGAAAACATTCTCCAAAGATCGTGCAATGTTGCTTCTTGTAGTCCGGAATCCGGACGGTTCGAATAAAGAGTATTATCGTTTGGATTTCCTGGATAAGGAAACCGGGCAGTATCTGGATATAATACGTAATCATTCTTATCGCTTTACTATTGCCGAGCTAAAGAATAAGGGATATGATACGGAACTGGAAGCCATTCAAAATCCGGGAAGTAATATCGAGTATACGGTGACGGTTTCGGATAATTGGTCGCGGGGATATGCTTCTAACGGCCAGTACTTGGTAAAAACGGATAGGGAAGACCTTAAGTTGATAGAGAATGGCATCACAGACCCGGTAACAATGGTAAAATTTGAATTGCAGGCTGATGAGACAGGGAATGTTGATTTAAATAATGTCACTACCCGTAAAGTTCGTATTTTAAATTCTGACAAGGAAACTTTGGTCTCTTCATCTGATGTGTGTCTGTTTTATAGCGTAGATAATAAGAACTTGATGCAGGTAAAGGGAGAAGATGGACTTCCGATAAATGAGGCGAATCTTCCACAAGGTAGTAATGTATATTGGATTTATTGCAATGTACCAGGAGATTCTTCACTAAAGGAAGGATATTTGGAGATAACCATAGGTAATATTGTGAAGTATATCCCTTTTAGTATCATACCTCATTCTGAAGCGATTGCTGTGGATGAAGACGGTCCGGCAAATTGCTTTATTACTCCGGTGACTTATGGTCTTTATTCGTTTGATGCTACGGTGATAGGAAACGGGACGGATGGTATAGTAGGAGAAACAAGAATATATACATTCGGTTATATTTATGATGAACAAGGACGTTTAGATAAGGGGCAGATTATAGGTGATGATGCAGAAGTGTATCATTTTAAGGATGCTTTAGGGAACGATATTTCAAATTCTAAAAATGTTAGAATAACTCCTCTTTCTGCAAAGTTGATTTGGCAAGATGTGAAAAATCTGATTTCACAAGTTGCATTTAATGCTACTACTAATCGGGTTGAATTTTTGAGTAACGGTGCAGGAAATGGGGTCATTGCAGTTTATGATAAATCAGATCCGAACGCGGAAGATGCAAATGTGCTTTGGAGTTGGCATGTCTGGTGTACGGAGAAACCTGATATTATTGAACTGGGGTTACCTACTAATGGAGAAACTTATAGTGGAAAAAACTATAAAATAATGGATCGGGATTTAGGAGCAACAACAACGATACCAGATATATTGACTACATGTGGCTTAGGTTATCAATGGGGACGTAAAGATCCTTTTATTGGGCCTGCTTCCCTTGGAAGTATTGAAAATGCTCCTATCTATGATATACGAGGATCTGATTTGAATTTTAAGGAAGTAAATAAAACAGAAAATGTAGGTACAATAGAATATGCGATAAAGCATCCGGAAGAGTTTATTATGATGAATGAAAATGTTGAGAATAGTGATAATGACTGGCTTTATTATAATGAGCCAGAACCTGCAGGGAATCAGTATTTATGGGGAAATCCATATTCCGTACATCATATGGTAAACATAGGAAAAATCATGAAAACAATTTATGATCCGTGCCCTGCTGGATATAAAGTTCCCCCGCAAGATGTTTATGGGGCGTTTTTGAAGAATCCTGTTATAGAATATGTGGGAGAATACAATAATCAGACTAACGCTTATATTCAAAAAGAAGATTTTTATCCTCTTTTAGCTACAGAATATGGAGCTTATTTTCATTATGGAAAAAATGGAGATCATTCAGTCTATTTTATATCCGGTTCACATCGTTATGGAAGAATTGAATTCAAAGGGTTAAAGCCATTCTTCTATACAGGACATACAAGTGGAACTGGTACTAAAGGTAGGAGGAATGGTAATAATTCAGTATTGACATTATCGCTATTTATAAAAAATCCTATAGTAGCGGACTATGGATTCGGAGGTGGTGATGGTTGGGATGATCGTGCTACGGCTGGTTCTATCCGCTGTGTCCGTGATGAATAAACATATAAAATCATTCTTAATATAAACTTATGAACAAATCAGAACTAATCAAAGAAGTAGCCCTTAAACGTAAGTTGAGCTTTAACGAAGCTACGAATGCAGTAGATGCAATAATGGAAGCCATTGCGGAAACAATGCATAAAGGAGAGGGTGTTACCTTAGTCGGTTTCGGAAGTTTTGTCATTCAGGGACGGAAAGCACGCAACGGGCATAATCCTGCCACAGGCGGCTCAATGCTGATTCCGGCAAAGCGACAAGTGAAATTCCGTCCCGGAAGTAAAATGAAATTAGAGTAAAGAAACAGGTTAAACTAAATGTTGAACATAAAAATTGAAACATGAAAAAGAAAATTATTACAGTTGCATTGGTATTATCATCAGTCTGTGTTATGGCACAGCAAAAGGAAAATCGTGACACGGACAGAAATATTCTCCGTGGCCCGTATGAAACGAATGGTTTCTGGAGTAACTGGTATATCGGTGTAGGCGGTGGTATCAATATCTATGAAGGTGAATTTGATAACAAGACATCGGTGGGCAACCGTATTGCTCCTGCATTAGATGTTTCGTTGGGCAAGTGGATAACTCCTTCTTACGGAGTGCGTCTGCAATATTCGGGTCTGAAAGCCAAGGGGCTGACGGACGCAAGCGGGATGTATGCCAAAGGGGCGCATCGTGGTTATTACAAGGAAGAGTTCAATGTTTCCAATCTCCATGCGGACTTTATGTGGAACTGGTCGAACGGTTTCCTCGGATTCAATGAGAAACGTGTGTGGAATGTGATTCCGTTTGTAGGTTTCGGTTGGGCACGTTCGTGGGGAAACAGTACGCATGACAATGAAATTGCCGCCAACATCGGTATCTTGAATACGTTCCGCCTGGGCAAGCGTCTGGACCTGACTCTGGAAGGACGGCAAATGCTAGTGAAAGAGTGTTTTGACGGAACTGTAAGTGGCAGCAAAGGTGAAGGTATGAGTTCGGTGACACTGGGTCTAAGCGTGAAGTTGGGCAAGACCCGTTTCAATCGTGTCGAGAAAGTGGCTCCTGCAGATTATTCATCTTATAATGAACGTATCAACGCGCTTCGCGCCAAAAATCATGATTTGAGCACCGAAGCACAGCGCCTTGCCGCCGAACTGGAAGCTGCCAGAAGTCGGAAACCGGAAGTGGTGAATGAATCGAAAGTGACTGCTTCGCCGGTAGCCCTGTTCTTCAATATCGGCAAAGCTACCCTGGACAAGAAGGAACTTACCAATCTTGAGTTTTATGTGAACAACGCCATCAAGGCGGATAAGAACAAGACTTTCACGCTGATTGGTTCGGCAGACAGCGCTACGGGCAGCAAGGAACTGAACCAGCGTTTGAGTGAACAACGTATGGAATATGTGTACAATTTATTAGTCGAAAAGTATAAAATTTCCCCTGAACGTCTCGTGAAGAAAGCGGAGGGCGATACGAACAACCGTTTCAGTGAACCTGAATTGAACCGCGTCGTAATCGTCGAATAATAGTTTTATTTCATTTCAAGGTATTTCAGGCAACATTGCGGGACTGTCTCGTTTTCTTCTACGTCGGGACTGAAAGTGCTTTGTCGTTACAAGGTGGGCTTGTCGGCCGGTAGTTGGACGGCCCTTTGCAATGTTGTTTTTTTGAATGAAGAGGAGGATATGATAATATATAATAGTCTGTTGGCGAAAACTTTCCTGAACAGGAAGAAAAGGCATTATTTTATGATTTTCGGATGTTGTTTCACCCGGTTCAAATATTTGGAAGGGTGGGAGGAGATGGAACTTCAGATTCATGCGCGGCAGTATACGGAATGTTTCTTCTTGGCATTATTGCCTGCATTGGTGCTATCCGTCTGGCTTTCGTGGTGGTGGATGTTGCTTGCGTTCATGAGTTATCATCTGCTTTACTGGCTGGAGAGGTGGTTCGGACACCATTCTTCATTTGACTGGGAAGCGTTGGAGCATTGTAGCGATGCGCTTTATTTGAGAAAGCGGAAATCTCGTGCTTGGATGAAATGGTATGGGAAGAAGTCGTTGCCGCCTTCGGAATGGGAGGATGATTAGAGAGAATAGTATATCTTATACGAGTAGAAAAAGTAGATTATGAAAACGAAATTTATAGCTGAAATGGTGGGCACTATGGTGCTTGTCTTAATGGGATGCGGTGCTGCTGTATTGAATGGCGGTGCGACATCGGTAGCCGCTGTGTTGACGATTGCTTTCGCGTTCGGTTTGTCGGTGGTGGCAATGGCGTACACAATCGACCCTGTTTCGGGCTGTCATATCAATCCGGCCATCACTATCGGTGTTTGGCTGAATGGCGGACTGTCGGTTATGGAAGCCGGTGTGTATATCGTAGCGCAAGTGACGGGCGGAATACTTGGCTCTGCATTGCTGTGGTTGATTACCGGCACAATGGGGATAGAAGGTACGGGAGCCAACGGTTTTGAAGAGCCGTATTTGCTGGCTGCATTTGTGGCCGAAGCGGTGTTTACGTTCATCTTTGTATTGACTGTACTGGGCACTACCGACCGGGATAATAGCAGTCCTCATTTTGCCGGGCTGGCTATCGGATTGACTCTGGTCCTGGTGCATATTGTATGTATTCCCGTTACGGGGACATCGGTTAATCCTGCCCGTAGCATTGGCCCGGCATTGTTTGCAGGTATGGAGGCTATCAGCCAGCTCTGGCTGTTTATTGTGGCTCCGATTGTCGGTGCGGTGGTAGCAGTGCCAGTCTGGAAAATAATAAAAGGAAATTAATTGTTTCATTTCATGTTTTTGTGAGAATAGAAAAAGATGTAGGTTTTTCCCATATAGTATAATAAATGAGTTTAATGGCCTATATCCTTTATGTCGCTGTGAAGCGCCTCATTTCCCCAAGAGAATCCGTGCCCCTGCCATTTTTCTTTTTATAATAGTAGCATAGGAAAAATGGAATCATGGGTTCTACGCTGCCTGTGAAGGTCGCTCTATTGTTTGTTTTGTTTGTGTGGTGCATCTTTTTCCCGGTGGGGAAGAAGGTGCACTCTTTTTGTATAATGTATTAATGGTCGGAAGTATTACATACGTCCATAGGCTTCCCAATATGGCATTAAAGCCTCTTGCAGCCAATGTGCCACCTCGGAGAATGAAAGGCTATTTTTGATAGTTGCCTTTTTTAGAAATGCTGACCATCGTAACTGCATCTGCGGATGGTTGGGAAAGTCTTTCCTGAAGAACATCGTATCTGCATTATAAAGAGTATGACGATTCTCGAAAGTGCGGTTGATAGCATCCTGTAATATGGTATTGTCATATTTGAATGATGTGAGCAGGTGGTAGATGTCATAATAGTCTTTCATCCGGCTGCTTTGGTCAGCTAAGTCTATGATGGCGTGCATCTTCTCCGCAATTACGGTTTCAGTGGAATAGGCAAGAATGTTTGCTTCTGGCAGTTCTTCCAATAACAATGGGTAATCTAATGATACAGGATGTGGTGTTACCACATCTCCAAAACCAATGTCCATTGTCAGCACTTGGGCAATGGTGTCCATTGTCGCCGGAATACTTAGACGGATACCGTGGTAGTCTTTGAACTCGGTGATGTTCTGTGCTGCAATCTTGTCGGCAGCAAACCTTACTCCGTCTTCCTCACACTCTACAGCGCATATTTCACGGAACGCCTCGGCGATGCGTTCGCCATCATTGCTGATATGCGTGCCAAGAAAATCAATATCCAATGTCGGACGTGCAGCAAAGCGTTCGTATGCATACATCAGTGCTCCACCTTTCAGGTAGAAGTTCTCACGGTAATGAGTTTGTGAGACACGGTACAATAGGCGTTCCTGAAAATATCTGGTCAGAATGGTCTGGTAGAACACATCCTTCTGCTTGGCTACATTGAGCAGCTTTGCCCGGATGGACTTTCCAGGATTTTTGATTTCACTCATAGTTTTATTGCAATATACTGTTCGAGGATTCGTTTTACTCTTAGTTTGTCGGCATAATCCATCAGCAGGGATAGATTTCTGTCTGGCTGGGAAATGTAGTTATTCACCACTTCGGAACAAACATCCATGCCTATCTTGTTGCGGTACTTCACTGCATCGCACACGCATCGCTCTTTATTATATATATGTATGTGGTAACCGCTTGCAACCAGTTCCTCGACACCTATGTCAAACATCGTGTCTGTGATATGATGGAGCTCTATCTTGGGAAATGTTGGAAGCGTGATTTTGCGACCTCTTTTTACCGCCACATGGTATGCCTGAGGCAATGAGGTGGTGAGCCCATGCACATTCCATGCGGAGAAAAGGCACAGCACACCGCCTGGAATGATGGCTTCCACATCTATCATCGTGTCCGCCAACTGCTCGGCTGTGGCATATACGCCCCGTTTGATGCGTACCGCGTCTCCGTCACGCACACTGTCCAGCAGCTTATAATAGGCTGTCCGACCTTCTTCCTTTACAATACTAGAGGAAGTAAAACTGTTATTATATCTCTTGCTTTCCATGCCTATACTCTTTATTTTAGTACAAATATACTACATTTATTCGTGATTGTAGTGCATTTGTACAGGGAAATGCTTATTTACCATGAAATATTAACATATATCAGACAATCTTGCCCGAATCATCTCGCAACAATCTCGGCAATTCTTGGTTTTCATTGCTTTCGATATACCGGCATAATTGCAGTTTGCTCTCTTTCAATATACGGTATCTGGCTATTGACAGCCTTGAGCGCCTAAAACTTTCCATGCTTTTTAGTATGGTATTTATTAGTTTGAATATATTTGTTTGTTTATTATTCTCCCCCGGCTATCGGTTTTGTCGCTTTTTCCTTGCTTTTTGTCGTTTATTTAGTTCCTTTATGTCGGTTGCGTATGTCTGAAATGCTTTTTAGTACTTTTCTGATGAGGCTATTAGGTGTCGTTTCATCTCCGTGGAAGATGCTGCATCTTTGCATCGTTAACGTTAGCGAAGTGATAATTAAAACAGTATTCATTAAAAAAAGAAAAGTAGTATGGCTATTAGATTTAGAAGGGTGTCTCGCCTGTGTGACCCTACAAATAAAGAAGCAGGAAAGAAAGTGTATCCGGTGATTTCTTATCAGTATGATACGAGTGCAACGTTGGATGAGTTTGCAAAGGAGATTGCGTCTGCTTCCGGTGTCAGCGAGGGTGAAACGATTAGTGTATTGAAGGATTTCCGTACGTTATTGAGAAAGACATTGCTGGGTGGTCGTTCGGTGAATATCGCCGGTCTGGGATATTTTTACCTTTCTGCTCAAAGCAAAGGGACGGAGAAGGCGGAAGATTTTACAATCGCTAATATTTCAGGGCTTCGTATCTGTTTTCGTGCTAACTCGGACATTCGTCTGTTTACCGGGACGACTACCCGTTCGGATGGATTGAAGTTCAAGGATTTGGATCATATTAATGATTCGGGTAGCATTGGTGACGGTTCTGATGATGGAGGTGAAACTCCGGATCCGGATGGTGGTTCGGGTGGTAATGGTGAAGCACCGGATCCGGCAGCTTGATTCATAGATCGTTGAGAACTGTATGGTTTGTATGGAATGGGGCTTCGGCCTCATTCTTTCTTTATAACTACGTAAAAATATAAATATGCAAATAACTACAATCCTTGCTTTTTTTACCGCTATGGGTGGTTTGGAAGCTGTGAAATGGTTAGTGAGGTATATCACTTGCCGTAAGACGGATGCACGGAAAGAGGAAGCGTCCGTGAACAGTATGGAAGAAGAAAATCGCCGTAAAAAGGTGGACTGGCTGGAAGAACGGCTGACTCAACGTGACGAGAAGATAGACGGGCTTTATATTGAACTTCGCAAGGAGCAGGAAGAGAAGATTGACTGGATACATAAATGTCATGAAGTGGAGTTGATACAGAAGGAGTCGGAAGTGAAGAAGTGTGAGATTAGAGGGTGTGTGAAGCGTATGCCACCTTCGGATTATTAACTGGTGCGTTTGAACTAATAATGAATTATCATGAGAAATATAGATTCTATCATAGTACATTGTTCGGCTACGAAAGCCGGGCAGGATTTTACTGCTGCGGATATTGACTGTTGGCACCGGGAACGTGGGTTCAACGGTATCGGGTATCACTATGTGATCCGTTTGGATGGGAAATTGGAAAAAGGTCGGGACGTTTCTCTGGCTGGTGCTCATTGTAGAGGTTGGAATGAACGGAGTGTCGGGATATGTTATATCGGTGGATTGGATGAGAACGGGCGTCCGGCAGATACCCGGACGAATGCTCAAAAACGGGTGCTTTATCAGATTATTATGGATTTGCAGCGGGAATATAATATTCTCCAAGTGTTGGGACATCGGGATACTTCACCGGATTTGAATGGGGACGGAGTGATTGAACCTTATGAATATGTGAAGGCTTGTCCCTGTTTTGATGTAAGGGCGTTTCTAAGGAATGGGCGAGAATTGCTGTTTGTGCTGCTGGTGGCCTTAGTTGTGCCGGTGTTGTTGTCGGGGTGTAGGAGTAAGAAAGAGGTAGTAAACAGGGGGAGTGACATAAGGGTTGATTCAAGCTTGAATAGTAGCTCCGGGAAAAGTCTTGTTAAAAATAAGGTTGCTTTGGAAAAGGATTCGGAGGTGGTAGAAGAGCATATCGAGCAAGTGTTGTTTGTATTTCCTGTGGATACGCTTAGATTGAAGGCTGGGATGGTGGTGAAGACTGTGGTGGATAGGAAAAATGTTAATGAGAAACAACTGCTTCAAGAAGTGAATTCACAGTCTGTGAGCTTGTCGGATATGAGTGCTAAGACAGAGATTCATAAAACGGGAGTTGAGAAAACTACTAATAGGACAACCGGAGGTGGGTATTGGTACGAAATTATTTTGCTGGTTCTAGTTATTGTGTGTTGGATTTGCAAAGTGAAGAGGAAGTGAGATGTTGTTTGTCTGGTGCAAAGTTAGTTTTGATGAAAAACGGAGTCATGGTAGTGCTGTCTGTGAAACTGTGTACTTTTTTGTGGAGTTTGTATGTGTATTCCCATGGAAATGCGTATCTTTGAATAATCAAAATAGAGGAAAAATCATGGACGGGATATTACGTAAACTTCCTATTGGAATACAGACTTTTGAGAAACTTCGCGAAGGAGATTATCTTTATGTGGATAAGACTGCTCTTGTATGGAGAATTGCTTCAACGGAGACTCCTTATTTTTTAAGTCGTCCTCGTCGTTTTGGCAAGAGTCTTCTTCTTTCTACTTTTGAAGCTTATTTCGAAGGTAAGAAAGAATTATTTGAAGGGTTGGCCATAGCTGATATGGAAAAGGAATGGAAGACATATCCGGTATTTCATTTGGATTTAAACGCGGAAAAATATGATTCTCCCCAGGCTTTAGTTGAAATTCTTAGCAGGCAGTTGACGCAATGGGAACTGAAATATGGTAAAGGAGAGGATGAGGAAACTCTTTCGGGACGTTTTGCAGGTGTAATTCGTCGTGCCAGTGAACAGGCTGATCGTGGAGTCGTAGTCTTGGTTGATGAATATGATAAGCCTTTGTTACAGGCGTTGGATGATGGTGCTTTACTTGATGACTATCGTAAGACATTGAAGGCGTTCTATGGTGTGCTGAAAAGTTCAGACCGTTATCTTCGTTTTGTTTTCCTTACCGGTGTGACTAAGTTTGCGCAAGTCAGTGTGTTCAGTGATTTGAATCAACTGAATGATATCAGTATGAAGCCGCAGTATGCCACGATTTGTGGTATTACGCGACAAGAATTGGAGGATACTTTTATTCCTGAACTGAATCGATTGGCAGAAACGAATGAACTGACTTATGAAGAAACATTGAACAAGATGACGGCTTTATATGACGGTTATCATTTTTGTGAGTTTGCGGAAGGAGTATTCAATCCATTCAGTGTGCTTAACGTTTTTGACGGGTATAAGTTTAGTAATTATTGGTTCCAAACCGGTACTCCTACTTTTTTAGTCGAACTGCTTAAAAAGAGTGAGTATGATTTGCGTACGTTGATTGATGGGGTAGAAGCCAATGCTTCTTCGTTTATGGAATATAGGGTAGATGCTAATAATCCGATTCCGTTGATTTATCAGAGTGGCTATTTGACTATAAAGGGGTATGACAAGCGTTTTGGAAACTACCTGCTGAAATTTCCCAATGATGAAGTACGATATGGATTTATGGATTTTTTGGTTCCTTATTACACATCAGTGGTAGATGATGAACGGGGTTTTTATCTTGGTAAATTTGTACGTGAATTGGAGAGTGGTGATGTTGATGCTTTTCTTACCCGCTTACAGGCTTTCTTCGCAGATTTCCCTTATGAACTGAATGAAAAGACCGAACGACATTATCAGGTTGTATTTTATTTAGTTTTCAAACTGATGGGGCAATTTACCGGAGCAGAGGTTCGTAGTGCCCGCGGACGGGCGGATGCAGTGGTGAAAACTCCGAAGTATATTTATGTATTTGAATTTAAACTGAATGGTACTGCCGAACAGGCTTTGCAGCAGATTGATGAAAAAGGCTATCTGATACCTTATCAGGTAGACGGGCGTGAGTTGGTTAAAGTTGGAGTGGAGTTCAGTGCAGAAAAAAGGAATATAGACCGGTGGTTGTATTAGCTCGATAACCATGTTGTTAAAGGAGTTACGGAGCCGTTTGAGATTGTTCAAGCGGCTCTTGTTTTGCGGGTAGTTCTTTTAATTTTCGATGTTATATTCTATTACAGGAACCGACAACTGGGTGAAGAAACAGAATAAGTCAAAGTTAACTTGTGCATAGCCCTTGTGGTTGCCACATAAAGCATACTTTTATCAATATTGGAATGATAGTTCTTATCATCTGTTTGCGGAATGATTACTTCGTCAAATTCCAGTCCTTTCGCCATATGGGCGGAAGTGATGATAATCCCTTTTACATAAGCAGAACTTTGATTGGACAAAAGTGAGATGTCGTTTGCATATATCTGGAACTTTTGAACAAGTTCTTTTGCTTGGGATTCTGTTTTGCAGATAATCCCTAATGAGGTATAATGGGAGTTCCTGAAGGAGTTTACTAAATCCGCAATACCTTGGATCTCTTCTTCTGTATTTTTGAATGGAAGAATCTTGGGGTGTTCCCCATGTCTCATAATCGGTTCTAATTCATTGTTCGGTTGAATTTTTTGTGCAAAACTGGTGATCTCAAAAGTAGAACGATAGCTTTTGCAAAGTTTCATTATTTCTCCTGTTGCAAATGCTTTCTGAATCATATCGGCAGTGGAAGAACCATAAGGATTGACGGATTGGGAAGTGTCTCCAAGAATTGTTTTTCGACACGGATAAAGTTTTTGAATCACTTTGTATTGTATGGGAGAATAGTCTTGCATTTCGTCTATCAGAAGATGTTTGACATAAGATTGGGCGTTGTTCCCATTTAATGCGATATGCAGATAAGCCAAAGGAGCTAAATCCGCATATTCCAGTATGCGGTTTTTGCGTGTCTTGAACATCTCCGGTTTTCCGATCCACTCAAAAAAATCTTTATAGATTTGGAGATCGTTATTTCCCGCGAACATCTTTTTTATCTCTTTCTTTAGTTGGTTTTTCTCCGGAGTGCTAACTGTGAGATTATATTGTAGTTGCATCATTTCCAGAATGTAATCTGTCATAGTCTCAAATCGTTGACGTATGGGATAGCGGTGGAATCGTTTGAACTGTTCGTTAATAAATTCGGCAGGAATGGTGATGTATTTGGTGAGTTTTACGTCTGTTGCTTTGAAATAGTTGTTTTCCATGTAAAGGATGAATTTGTCAAGTAGTGATATAAACTCGAAGGAGGCTTTGTATTGAATCCGTTCGATAAAGTCGGGTGTCGGGTTTTCTAATAGTTCCGTCACTTGGTCGAAGAAATTCTGGTGTTTATATTTGTTGTCAATTACGTCCGACAGAATTTGCTCCATGCTGGTTTCGGGAACGGTCTCTTCGCCAAGTTCCGGAAGTACATTAGAAATGTAATCGGCAAATACTTTATTGGGGGAGATGATTAATATGTCTTTGGAAGAAATCTGTCCTTTCTGTGCATAAAGCAGGTAGGCAATACGATGGAGGGCGATAGAGGTTTTTCCTGAACCGGCAACACCTTGTATAATAAGTACAGAAGCGTTTTCATTACGGATGATCTGATTCTGTTCCCTCTGAATTGTCGTGACGATATTTTTCATTTTATTGTCGGCATTGGAACATAGTTCTTTTTGCAGAATATCGTCATGAACAGTTACGGAACTTTCAATCATATACTCCATTTTTCCTTTGCGAATGCGATATTGGCGTTTGAGTGAGATCGTCCCGTTAATTTTGCCTGCCGGGGAGGAGTAGAACGCCTCGCCTAATTCATGATCGTAGAACATGCTTGAAATAGGAGCTCGCCAATCGTAAATCAGATTCTTTTTTTGATTGAGGTCATAGAAAGTATGTATTCCTATATAGATCGGACTAACTTGGCTTTTGTCTTTCTTTTCCTGAAAGTCGATTCGTCCGAAATAGGGGATATCCAGTATTTTGCTTAGTCGCCTGCGTTTGTCAATTACATTTTCACCTAATGCAAAATGATTTAATATGCTTTCGCGCATGGAACGGATTTCGTGGGGATCGATATCTTTGTTCGACCATAGATAATCCTTGTACTCCTGCAGGGTGTCTATATGCTCTTTGACGGAAGTACTGGTAGTGTTAATCGTATCATGGATAGTGGTTATGACTTGCTGTAAATACTCTTTTTCCTGTTTCTCTGTTTGATTGAATATCATAATCTCTTTTTAGTTGTATGGTGAAGAATTGAATTTGCGGACAAAGTTAGCTCAACCCATCAAGGGATTAAATAGTTATTTATAGCTATATATGTATCCTTTTTCCTATTTTTGCATACTTACTTAATAAGGAAAAAGATGAATATTTTTGAATTGGCAAAACGTAACCAGCAGAAAGCTTGGGAGATTATAGAGGATACCCGTATTGTTCGGATATGGGAGGGGATTGGTGCCAAAGTGAATCTGGTAGGTTCGTTGCGTACAGGATTATTGATGAAACATCGGGATATTGATTTTCATATTTATACTTCTCCTTTGGATTTGTCTGCCAGCTTTCGGGCGATGGCTGAATTGGCGGAAAATACGTCCATAAAGAAGATTGAATATACGAATTTATTACATACAGCAGAAGCGTGTATAGAGTGGCATGCATGGTATCAGGATATGGAAGGAGAACTCTGGCAAATGGATATGATTCATATCCAAGAAGGCTCTCGTTATGATGGCTATTTTGAAAGGGCGGCCGAACGCATTTCTGCGGTATTGACAGATGAAATGAGACTGGCTATCCTGAAATTAAAATACGAAACGCCTGATACGGAAAAAATTATGGGAGTGGAGTATTATCAAGCTGTGATTCAGGATGGTGTACGTAGTTATCCGGAATTTGAGGAATGGAGAAGATTGCATCCGGCGGTGGGTGTGGTGGAATGGGTGCCTTAGACAGACTGGTAGCTTCAGGAAAAGGCGTATGGGTTAATTAACTTAGTAGTCCGGTTTCCTGTCCCAAACGAATGGCTTCGATAGAATTTTGCACACCTAATTTGCGTAACAGGTTCTGCCGGTGAATATTGACAGTGTGAATACTGATACATAGCTTGTCTGCAATCTCTTTACTTAACAACCCTTTTTGAATAAGCCGTAATATCTCTATTTCCCGATTAGTGAGGTTGAGCGAAGAAGGCATTAGCAAAGAGGAAGGAGAGAAGAATTCCCCGTTCTTCAGATTTAGGACAGTGCAGTCTACTGTTTCGGAATGTTTTTGGTCGGGTGAAATATCCATATTGCCTATTACGAGCCATGCTTTGCCGTTACGGTCTTGTTCCAAAACTTGATGTCGGCTAGTGACACGTATATATTGCTGCCTGGCATTGAGTATACGGAAACTGTAAATGTTGGAATAGTCGTTTCGCTGTTCGAGAGGCAGACTGTAAATGAACTGGCTTAACGTGACCTGTAATGCTGCCAGTTGCGCACGGTCGTCCGGATGAATACGTGATTCTAAATAATCTCCCTGCTTTTCCAAAGTTTCTATCTTGTGACTGTCATACCCCAGTAAATCAACGAAATTCGAGGATGCATACGTGTAATTGCATTTGTAAACATCGACAACAAATGTGCAGTTGTGACAGATTTTTGAAAGTTGGTGAAGTATGGATTTATCCCGTTCCCACACAGCGTAATCAATATCGGTAGCAGACAAGCATTGCTTTGCCCACATTTCTTCCCGAGTGATATTGTTTGATTTATTCATAGCGAATGTTTTTGGGTACTGATAATCTGTTTTGAGAAATCGTTTATTTACCAATCAATTTCTTCTATTCCCTTGCTATGCAAGAAAGCATTGGCTTTACTGAAGTGTTTACAACCGAAGAAACCATATTCGGCAGAGCGGGGAGAGGGATGAACAGTGGTTAGTACCAGATGTTTGTTGGTATCTATCAAAGATCGTTTCTCTTTCGCATAACTTCCCCAAAGCATAAATATCAAATTCTCCCGTTTTTCACTTAGTTTCCTGATAACTGCGTCTGTGAAGATTTCCCAACCCATATTTCGATGAGAACCGGTTTCGTGCGCACGTACAGTAAGAACAGAGTTTAGCGGGAATACACCTTGAGCTACCCAACGATCCAAATTACCAGAAGTTGGAATTGGCTTTCCCAAATCTTGGTGTATTTCTTTGAAGATGTTGCTTAGTGAACCTGGGATAGCTACTCCATCAGGCACAGAAAAACAGACTCCATAATATTGTCCGGGATTGGGATAGGGGTCTTGTCCAAGGATAACTACTTTTACCTTTTCGAAGGGACAGGAATTGAATATATGAAAAATCTGATGTCCGAGAGGGAGGACGTGTGCCCGTTTGTATTCATCTTTGACGAATGTAACCAACTTTTCGAAGTATGGTTTGTCAAATTCTTCTTGTAATTGTTGTTTCCAACTTGGTTCTATTCTGACATCCATAAAGTGGGACTTGATAATTTATGTAATGGCAAAAGTAGATATATTACAAGAGAATATCAAGAATGATAGGCAAAATTGTGTATCTCGCCGATTTAGGATGAATTGTGTGCTAATAAATGATAATTATCGTCTTTCTTCCGAAAAAGAACGGGTATAAATGTATTATTCTGATTTATTGTGTTACCTTTGTACCAAGAGTTTGAGTTACGAATCATTATCGTATAGTTCTTCTTTATAATATTTTATTAGCAAGCAGTCCTTGTCTTTAATTATCCTCCTCACTCCAAATTAGTATTTATTTTAATAAAATTTTAAATGAACATTTACATTTCAGGTTTAAGCTATGGCACTAATGATGCTGACTTAACAAATTTATTTGCAGAGTTTGGAGAAGTTTCTTCAGCTAAAGTAATTTTTGACAGAGAAACTGGTAGATCCAGAGGATTTGCTTTCGTAGAAATGCCGAATGATACAGAAGGACAAAAAGCAATTGACGAACTGAATGGAGTTGAATACGACCAGAAAGTTATTTCAGTAAGCGTGGCACGTCCTCGTACTGAAAGACCGTCTAACGGTGGTGGTCGTGGTGGTTATAATAACTCTAGAAGATATTAATATCCGAATAAAAGCAGAAGATAATATCTTCTGCTTTTATTTAATAAGTTATTTCCGTTTCATGATTCAACGGAGGAATCTTCTGATTGACACAGGGGAAGACAAAAAATCATATTACATTTAAGTTCTGCTAATTCTGGCTCTTTTTCTGTGCAATATCAGGAATATCTACTCCTGCACTTTCCATTCTGAAAATAGATTTATTAGACTTTTTTGTAATACACAATACTCTTGAAGAAGTCAGGAGTAAAGGTTTAATAAATTACACCCAACAAGGCAAATAGTCAATGACAGGGCCAATCTTGAGCGCTTGAATAAAGTGTGCTCACACTGTTTATCTTGTTCAATTGCTCTAAAGCAAAATAAAACATATGAAATCATTCTTTATAGGAAATATTGAGATAAAAACACCTGTAATACAAGGTGGAATGGGAGTAGGTATCTCGCTCTCGGGTTTGGCTTCGGCAGTAGCAAACGAAGGAGGAGTAGGCGTTATATCATGCGCAGGTTTAGGTTTGTTATACCCCAAAGGGAAAGGTACTTATCCTGAAAAATGTATTAACGGGCTGAAAGAGGAAATCCGGAAAGCACGTGCGAAAACAAAAGGTATTATTGGCGTAAACGTCATGGTTGCTTTATCGAATTATGCGGATATGGTGCGCACCGCAATCGAGGAAAAGATTGATGTGGTATTTTCCGGTGCCGGGCTTCCACTCGACCTGCCTTCATATCTGACTCCAGAGAGTACAACCAAGCTAGTGCCTATTGTATCTTCTTCACGAGCAGCCAAAATCATCTGCGATAAATGGCAGAAGAACTATAATTATCTGCCCGATGCAATCGTGGTGGAGGGGCCTAAAGCCGGTGGACATTTAGGATTTAAAAAAGAACAATTACAGGATCAGCATTATGCTTTGGAAGCTTTGATTCCGGAAGTGGTAATGATTGCATCCAGTTATAAAGAACAGAAACAGATTCCGGTGATTGCCGCCGGCGGCATTTCGACGGGTGAAGATATTGCACATTTTATGGAGCTGGGAGCTTCAGGGGTACAAATGGGAAGTATATTTGTTACCACCCAGGAATGTGACGCTTCCGAGACGTTCAAGGAAGTATATATTCACTCCAAGTCCGAAGATGTTCTTATTATTGAAAGTCCTGTGGGAATGCCAGGACGAGCTATTGACGGGGAATTTATTCACAATGTGAATAGTGGACTGGAGAGGCCTAAGAGTTGCTCATTCCATTGTATCAAAACATGTGATTATACAAAAAGCCCTTATTGCATTATTAAGGCTTTATATAATGCAGCCAAAGGAAATATGAAAAAAGGCTATGCTTTTGCCGGTAGCAATGCTTTTCTCGCTGAAAAAATCAGTAGTGTAAAAGAAGTAATGAGTACACTGGAGCGCGAGTTTTTCTTGGCAACCCATAAACTGGCTTAACCTACGGGATTTTCATTCCCATGATGGAGTTTGTCAGTCCCTTTACAATATAAATTAATAGCTGTTTTGATACAGCAAAAATAACAATTATGACATTTAAAGAATTAAATATAACCGAACCGATTTTAAAAGCTATTGAAGAAAAAGGATATGCAGTGCCCACTCCCATTCAGGGAGAGGCAATTCCGGCTGCATTAGCAAAAAGAGATATATTAGGCTGTGCGCAAACGGGAACAGGTAAAACTGCTTCGTTTGCTATTCCCATTATACAACATTTGCAAATGAATAAAGAGGCAGCCAAGTGCCGGGGGATTAAAGCGTTGATTTTGACGCCCACCCGTGAGCTTGCCTTGCAAATAAGTGAATGCATTAATGATTATGCCAAATATACCCAAGTGCGGCATGGGGTTATTTTTGGCGGAGTAAATCAACGTCCTCAAGTTGACATGTTACACAAAGGAATTGATATCCTGGTTGCTACACCGGGACGTTTGCTTGACTTGATGAATCAGGGGCATATCCATCTGGATAAGATACAATATTTTGTACTTGATGAAGCAGACCGCATGCTTGATATGGGATTTATTCATGATATCAAGCGGATATTACCGAAACTTCCGAAAGAAAAACAGACTTTATTCTTCTCCGCTACAATGCCTGATACAATTATTTCTTTAACGAATTCTTTGTTGAAGAATCCTGTACGAATCAGCATAACTCCGAAATCATCGACTGTGGATGCTATTGAACAGATGGTTTATTTCGTAGAGAAAAAGGAAAAGAGTCTTTTATTGGTTTCGATTTTGCAAAAATCAGAAGATCAGTCGGTGTTGGTATTTTCACGTACGAAGCATAATGCTGATAAGATCGTAAAGATACTGGGCAAGGCGGGAATTGGTAGCCAGGCGATTCATGGAAATAAAAGTCAGGCGGCGCGGCAGTTGGCTTTGGGCAATTTCAAGTCGGGCAAAACACGTGTGATGGTGGCTACTGATATTGCAGCCAGAGGTATCGATATTAACGAACTTCCTTTAGTTATCAACTATGATCTTCCTGATGTGCCGGAAACGTATGTGCATCGTATCGGACGTACCGGAAGAGCCGGGAATACAGGGACAGCACTGACATTCTGCTCGCAGGAAGAGCGTAAACTCGTTAATGATATTCAGAAACTGACGGGTAAGAAGCTGAATAAAGCCAGTTATACTATTTGAAATCAACAAATAACAATCTCTTTAAAATTAATATAAAACTAAATATAAATTCTATGGCAAAATCCATGACAGTTGGTAAACGTGAAAATGAAAAGAAAAGACTCGCTAAACGAGAAGAAAAACTGAAAAAGAAAGAAAGCAAGAAATTATCGGGCAGCTCAAATAGCTTTGAGGATATGATTGCCTATGTAGATGAGAACGGAATGATAACTTCGACTCCTCCGACAGAGGATATAAAGAAGGAAGAAATTAATCCGGATGAAATAATTATAGCAACTCCTAAAAAGGAAGAAGAGGAGCCGACGATCTTGAGAGGACGGGTTGAGTTTTTTAATGAGTCAAGAGGATTTGGCTTTATTAAAGACCTTTCAGGTGTTGAGAAATACTTTTTTCATGTAAACAATGTCATTGGCAATATTGCAGAAAATAATATCGTAACATTTGACCTTGAGCGTGGAGTGAAAGGCATGAATGCGATCAATATCTCTTTGGAAAACAAATCTACATCGGAAGATTTAGCTCAATCTAAACCTGTATAGGGAAGTGTATATTCTGCTTGTGTGTAAAATAAAAAACAAAATAATTAGAGATATGAAAAAAGGTAATATAATGCGTGATGTTATTTCATCCAGTCAGTTTACTGAAAATGTTATTAAAGAGTATAAAAAGGGTTTGGGAGATATGGTATTGGTAGCAATAACTCCGCGGACTACCATTGAACTTCCTGCGCATTTGACTCAAGCAGAAATAGATGCTCGTGTGGAGATTTATAAAAAACTGCATAGTTCTAAAGTATAGGCGGTTGCAAATTGCAATACGAGGAATAAAAAAATCCCTTGAACTTCAAAAGTTCAAGGGATTTTTTATTACCGAATCGTTAGTGGTGCCACCAGGAATCGAACCTTTTGCTTCGGTTTATTCTAACTCCTTGAGTGACTGTACCTTTTTGCTTTATCTTTTATGAAAACCATTGAATTGGCCTTACGCTAAATTCATTGTTTTTCTTTACTAATCTGACAGAATTTGTCTCTTTGACACTGCAAATATAATACACAGGTTCGATTTCTGCAAATATTTTCATTCCTTTTAATTATAGTTTTCAACAAGAGAAAAAAAATAAAAACATGTGCTTAATTAAATGCATTAAGAATTTATTTATTGTTTGGGGTGTTGACTTTAAAGTTGGAAATTTTGCTTCGCAAATCATTAGAAAGATATACCCCTTGAATCTTTATTTTGCATGAATAAACCAAAAGCACTAAAAGAGCAAAAATACAAATGACGACTATTTCACTAGGCGCCAAAAAGTTTGGAACTGACTTGGGCATGAAGGCACCTGCAAAGAGATCTACTAAACATAAGATTATAGCTCCCACCTTTCCTAAAGCACTCTTTACCTTTCTTGATTTTTGTATCTCTATATCGCTTACAATTTGTGCAATCACAGTATTATTGGTTTTCATTGCATATTCTTTCAACGTAAATATCGAAACTTCTTCATTATTAAATAGAAAAATATAATTCCCAATTAAGGGTACTGCTAGTGTACATAATGCAAAGAGGATACAAGTAAAAAATTTCACAGTCCAAATACAGACAATACCTAATATTACGAATGGAATCAGGTTTATTAGAGTTAAATCCTGAAACGTAATTCCAGGTTCTTTTTGGGGACAACACACACCTAAATACAAATCTGTAAACACCAATAGAATAAGGACATTTGTCCATATATCCGTATCATAAATCTTGTGGTTGTCAAATAACGCAATCAAATCTTTCATGTTGTTCGTAAATACTTTTTTAAATTAATAGTTTATAGTAAAGCGGCAGTCAACATTTTAAATTTCCACTGTATTTTATACAGAAAAGAAACAGGGCTATTGGTTATCAATATCCTAAAACCTTATTCGATATAATGTCTACAGATTATACCATTCAAATATATTATGTGTTATTGGATTTTACAAATATACAGATACTATTCAGAATGTCATAACTTCTCCATAAATATTATTTTGTACAGTTTTGTTTTACTTATAATTCATGCCTTTATCATACTTTGCGGCATTGCTGCATGAAGGAGGTGTGCATGCCAAAACAGAAAAGTTTTTGAGCCATTCATGTAAAAAGGATATACAGGATGTCATCTGATGACTTTTAATGACATCTGATGACACTGCTTTTTATGTTTCGGATATAAAGCGGTTCTTTGTCGTGTATTAATAGTGAACTAACCCTTGAAAATGAGATGCCATGAACATACAAGAAGCAAAGAACATCAGGCTTGTTGATTTTTTAGCCGGATTCGGATACAAGCCGGTAATACAGCGTGGGAACAGCGTATGGTACAAATCGCCCTTCAGGACGGAAAAGGAGGCCTCTTTCAAGGTTGACCTCCATAAGGAACTGTGGTATGATTTCGGTCTGGGGAAGGGAGGGGACATTATAACGTTGGCCAAGGAGATTTATCGGACACAAGATATAGGTTATGTACTACAGTGTATTGAGGATAAAAGAGCCGTACTGAAACCGGTTACTGTTTCCTGTCCGTTTGAAAAGGCATATCCCGCCTTTCAAGATCTGAAAATCATTCCTCTTGCCAACCGGATACTGCTTACTTATCTGAAGGAACGGTGCATCGATCTGGAAACTGCCCGAAAAATATGCAGGGAAGCCCATTTTAAACGGAATGGGAAGAATTATTTTGCCATCGCTTTCCCTAATATTTCCGGAGGGTACGAAATCAGGAACAGGTATTTCAAGGCTTGTATTGCTCCCAAGGACATCAGTCGCATCATTAGCACGCCGGAAAGCAGGATTTGCTATATTTTTGAGGGGTTTATGGATTTTCTGTCTTTCAGACCGGCTTTTCCATCTTTGGAAGAGGGGGATTATATAGTGTTGAATTCTGTCAGTAACTTACAGAAGGCTTTTTCTTTCCTTTCACAATATGACGGCATCCGTTGCTGTCTGGATAATGATACCGCCGGGAAAAATGCGGTGCAGGCACTAAAGGACAAATACGGAATCCGTTTATGCGATTTTTCGCATGAATATTCCGGATATAAGGATCTGAATGAATATTTGTGCGGGAAGAACAATCTGCTCCATATCTAATAGAAGTTTTGAAAAGACTGCCTTATGATATACCCTTGTTTCCTTCCTGTCATATGTGGCAGAAGAAAACAAGGGTGATTTTTCATGTGGCGATACTATGTTAATAGTAGAATGTGGTCAGATGCGTTTTATGGTCTTTTACAATCTTTACTTCATGCATCTGTCCGTATATCTCACGCATGGATACCGGACAATCCATCTTTTCCCATTCTTCCGGGGAAATCCTCATGTCGGAATGCCTGAAACACAGCATGACCATTTCCTGAGAATCCTCTTCTGCGAATATGCTACCTTCATGGTCGTTGACAAACTGTTTGAGTCCATCCTCATCCTTGCAGGATATTTCTCCGACGTACATATCCTCGCCCGGCCGGGTGTTTTTGCGAATATGGATTTTGAACCATTCCCGGCTTTCCGGCTGTTCAGGTGCGCCACACTCCCACAGGGCTATTTTCGCATCGTAGTAAACCTCCCCGTTTTCACATGCTCCGTAATGGCCCCAATGCTTGAAACGGCTGGTAGTCCATGCCTTGAACCTTACATCGCCTGCCTTTACCAACAGACACTCACCGCCATGCATATCGCATTTGATACCCTCTTTGTCACGGGACACGAATGGAACACAGGAAAAATCCCGGAGTATAATGTTATCTCCATATACGGCATCTATAAAGAACAGCCGGGAACGCTCACCATAACCGGAAACAAAGAACAGGTTGTCTCCTGTTCGTGGATACCGGCTGGAGCGTGTCTTTTCGATGTGTTCCACCATGGTATTCACTTTATCTATATCTTCCTGTACAAGTCCGTGTATCCGATCATACCAGTAGTTCAGGCGGATGAAAGTTTCTTTGCTATACTTGTTTGTTGTCTGAATCATAATTTTCTTATTTTGTGATTAAACATTTCCGGCTTTGGCAAAGCCGGTATTTCTATCTCTTACATGTCAGACATTTGTCTTTTGCTCTGATAGTGCAAGGCTTGGCGAAAAAATACCGCAGCGAAGCGAGGATGATTTTTTCAGCCAACCAGTCCGAAGGACCGCCTTGCGCATCAGAAGCAAAAGGCTACCTTTACATGTAAGAAATAGAAATGCTGACCGATATATGATTCCAAAATAAAAAAACTTATAATCTGCCGGTTCTGTAATAAGAAAGCCATGAAACCCTCTCTTTTTATTGTTTCCATGACTTTCTTATGTTTATGTCGTGATACTTGGAAACGGGTATTACCAATGATCAAATGTTTCCACCCTGTTTTTTTCCAACAGAACAAGAATGTCCTTTTCCTTATATAATAATTTGCCTCCTACTTTGTAATAGGGCAACCTGCCGTTCATTCTGTAATCAGCCAGCGTCCTTCGTGTCAGCTTCAATTTCTCCGCCAACTCGCTGTCGGTAATGTAACGCTCTCCGTTCAGGACCGGACGAAGGCTTTTTTCCTGATCATCCAGCATTTTGGACAGGGTGCTTATGTTCCGAAAAAAACGTATAATCTCAGGGCTTTCTTTAGTCAGTATGAATTGAGTCATAAGGATTCGGGGGTTACATGGTGAATACTGTTTTCCAAATAACGTATAATATCCTGACGCCTGTAATATACCTTGCGGTCTATATGGCTGTAAGGGATAATCCTGCTTCTCCGAAGTTGCAACAGCTTTCGGGGCGAGACATTCATAAGCATACACGCTTCCTGGTTATCAATCCAGTCATCCATACTACAGATGCCTCCTCCGCATGTTTCACGCATTTTCTTTTCAACGGCTTCCAAAGCCTCATTCATTTCCATGAATGCCTTAGCTTCGATACATACAAACTCCATAAACTCTGCTTTTTTTGTCCGGCACGAAAATACGGGAAGTAAAAGTCGTGGGCAAAAGGATGTCATCAAACGGCATCAGATGTCATCAGATGTCAGAGACCGCTCTGTTTGGGGAAGCAAAGTAAAAGAATGGCTAAAAGTCTGTTTCTTTACCGGAAAAACAGTATTTTTATCCCGGACAATCTGTCCGAAAATAAAAAAACAGGAAATATGGAACTGATAATCAATGCAACATTATTACTAGCGGCTATCGTTCTCTGGATATACGGACAATACTGGAGAAAAAAGTGCGGCAAGGTGCTATGCCAATATGCAGCAGCCTACGATGAGCGGGAAGACAGGGAGAAACCGCTACGTCAAGCCATCATAGCAGGAAATCCTCATGCACCGCTGCTATATGCGCTGACTTGTCCTGAGCTGTTTGATAAAGTCCGTCCGTTGCGATTGTTCTCATTCGGGAGCATTCGCTGCGTGTTTGCCGGCTATTATTTTCCCAAACGCTTTGAAAGTTGGCTTTGTGATGACCAGTTGGCATTCGTGCAAAAAGTATATGATTTCAAGGATGGAAAAGACAGCTGTACGGAATATTTTTCACAAGCATTCCTGCTTCTTTCCACTGATGAGGATATTACTGCCATGTTTATGCCGTGCAGCACATCAGACCGCTATTACAGACGTTTCTCAGGTATTGCCAGTTTTCTGGAAACGCATGGCTATGTCCGTTCAGGACTGGATTTAATATGCATTACGGAAAGCAGGGAGTGTAAACACGCCTCAGAAAAACGCTCTGAAATAAATACCGCCAACTATATGATGTCAAACGATCTGTACGGAAAGCGCGTGGTGATTGTCGATGATTTGCTGACCAGCGGATCCAGCCTGATGGAATACGCCCATAATCTGGAAAGGGCCGGTGCCAAAGTGGAAGGTGCTGTATTTCTTGCCCGTACCTTTCAGATGTCTTCGCCGGCAAAAGTAAAACGCCTGGTATGGAAACGCCATCTATCAGTCCTGATCCGGAGAAGGTCTGACGACCTGTAAATTGTAAAGTTTACATTCGGATTTTACAATTTTACACCTCGAATTTTTACATTTCAATTTCCCCTATACTATTTTTATATCTGTATTTTATTGATTTGCAGCATTATATAATTCCCCGTCCAATATAAACGGATAATGTGGCATACATTTTTCACTGAACATGGCATATACTCTTGAAAGTGCGCACAAGAAAAGGGTATTCCAGTAATAACCTTTAAAAAGACAGGAGAAAATTGCCATGATGTATATAGACAATGAAGTGCTTGAAAAAATGATAATGACCATAGTGGAAGGTTTTGACCGTATAGAAAAGAAACTGGACAGGATGGGACGCGTGAAGGACTGCCTGAACGGAGACGAGCTTTTGGACAACTATGACATTGCCAAACTGCTAAACGTGTCATTGCGGACAGTCGCCCGTTACAGGGAAAAAGGGCTGATCCGTTATTACCAGACGGACGATAACGGGAAAAACTTCTACAGAAGCTCGGAAATACAGGAGTTTTTACAGAAACGTGGGAAAAAAAGATAAGAGCGTGAATGCCATCCCTGAAAAGTTATGCTACTGACAGCAAAGAAGAAGCTTCCCTTTCCCTAATCGGCGGTACTTTGAAAAGAATGATGCCAAAATTAATGGTCATAAGATATAGGTGAAAAACATTGGGCAAACTTTATGAAAAGCTGAACCGATATGAGCAGGTCATGACAGACAAATGGGCAAGTGCCGTGCAGCTGAAAAGCTGAACGGCACTACCAATCATGGTATCTCTATATTCATTTTCTTCATATACGCTGTATCCAGCTCAGCACCTTTCCAGTTTATGTCGGGAGGGAACTGTTTCCATCCGTCTTTGGGAGGGGATAATACCCATTTAGGAACAACTGTTTTTACAACAATTCCTGCTCCATGCATTTTTGTTGAATATTTAATAAGTAGTCTATCTTCCTCAAGATTATAATTGCTTAGAGTTGCTCTTGTGTAAGTATTATAGCTGTTTCCATTTACTTCATAAGAAAAATCATATTGTATTTTGGGATTTTTTCCTACCAGAAAATTGGTATCTTTATACTTGGCAATAGTATAACGTACATTTTGAGAATTATAAAAGTAATATTTATCAGAAAAATAGACGTAAATAATATTTCCAGCTAGTAAAATACCTGCTATTATCCAACAATTATCCTTTATCCAATTTATATACTTATTTCCCATTTGTTTCTTTATTATTAGTTTTTGGAAAAATAATATCAATCTTGCTCTGAAAATATTCTTGGGTTAATGAAGTCCCCAATTTTATAGCCCCTTGATCTAAGATCTCCCCAAATCTCAATCCTCGATAGACCGTTTGCATTGCTGTCTCTGTTAAATGTGGAATTTGGGTTGCCGTATTCAGTCCTACTGAAAGAATTATTTCTCTTTTGTTCTGTATCTCAAAAGGAATCTTACTTTCCACTTTTCCGAAAGCATATCCCAATCCCCAATTTATAAGAAATTTTTCAGCTGAGATTGAATCAAAAACACTTTCTTGCTTTTCTATACTGTAATCAAAGGCTGCTGATATAGCAGAACTAAAACCAAGAGGTAGTCCTAACGCATTAGCACCTACTTCAACAAAATTAATCTCTCTTACTGCCTTTTTTCCTGCTTCTCTAAAACCCATATCTTTAAAATATGCATTATAAATAACATTAGTACCATACTGCCAAGAAGCATTACCCACTCCTTCCTTCAGTATCATTTTCAGTGTTGTATGTTTTGGGTACAGCATTTTTGCTGTAATGTTTGACAATGTATGCTGTCCTGGAGCATTTCTCATTATGGCATTTGAAATTGTACGCACTCCTTTAGTGCCAATATCTTTCATAGCTGCTGTCAGCCGTGATGTCAAGGCTGCATTATGGGAAACAGAACTTCCCCATAATCTGCCACCAACCTTTCCCAAGGAAGTAAAACCGAGTGAAGCTCCTGCGGTGGATATGGCGGAAATAATCCCTGCTGCCGTCAAAGCGGCTTGAACAAACTGTTGACTGGCTTCTTCCCTTGCCGCATTGAAAGCCAGATTAAAATAAAACTGTTCTTCCTCTAATGAAGTGGCATTTTTCATACATTTTCTAAACAATGCAGGATTACGGTGAAGCACCATACCCAATTGCCTGCGCATCCATCCCGGCATTTTACCTTTCACTACCACTTCCGGCAGCTGGAAGTGGTATTCATTCTTGTCATTTGTATTCTTATGTTCCATATCACTCTTCTGCCCATTTACCATTATTGAAATCTATATTTCCGAACTTCAGGAACTCTGGTGTGAAAATCATTTCCAAAAGGATTCCATCGGTTGCAGTTGATACGGACTTTTTATAGCTTATACAATATGCGTTCTCAAAACGAATGGAAAGAACGGCACTGGACAGCCCGTCAGGATTCCTGAAAATGATGTAACCGGAGTGTTGCTGCTTGTATTTATACATAGCCCAATGGTTGAACAGAAAATTTGAAGGATGGTTCAGTGATATGGAAAACAATCCTCCTTTCTCTTCCCATGCGGGTTCTCCTTTGTGATTCACACGTTGCATAAATTCTATGGAGAAAGAGTCCAGACTATACGAATTCAGTTCTCTGTCCCCGTCAATCTCCATAAATGCCTTGATACATGGGTCAACAACAATGGGAATTGCCTTGTCTGCATTATAGGTCGAGTTGAATATGGTTGCTGTCCGTTGCGGTTTATCCCGACTTTCCTGCCATTCATAAAACAGAGAGTCCGAGCCTAATGTAACATCTTCACCTTGCAATGTGAGTATGGTTGTGACAAGACCTTGTTTGCCAAACCCTTCATAAGAAAACTTCATTGCAATACAGGCAACATTTAGTAATTGCAATGTCTCTTCGGGTATTCTTGTTTCCGAAAGGTCCAAGACCTCCAGCTGCACATTCAACCTTTCTTCACTTCCAAGAATCCATTTATGAAGATATTGGGGAGGAAATCCCCTGAATGCAACGGTAACCATACCGCCAATGATAGGAGTGGAAGGTTTTCCGTTATCGCTGATCCCTCTGTCGAAAGAGTATTCCATGCTTTCCACCTCAAAGACATCCGTGAAGAAAGGCACACCGTCAGAATTTGTATTATAAATGCTGCCTGTTCTCATTATTGTTTTGTATCCAGCCATAAACCACAATTTTGTTTCGTTTGCAAGTAATGAAAAATAAGGGATAATTCCAAAAACTATACAAAAATAGTTTCACATATATACAAGAAAGTGAGGGAAATATAAAAAAGGCAGTTTCCCTTTGTCTGCCCAGACAATAGGAAAACGCCTTTTTGTGTTCTATACCGGGATGGGGTTTACCCGTAACGTGTCAAGATTGAGATAGGCTCCCCGGTAGAACGTTCTTCCTTCCCTGAGCATGCGCCACAGGACGTCGCATCCGATTTGTGCCAACATGGAATTGATGAAGAGATCCTGCTTTTGCAATGCCTCCGTCAGCGAGCAGCTCGGTCCCGAATCCTTCTCCCTGATGGTGGAATAAGGAACTTCCTCCGTTATGACGTTCATCTTGGGTATAGGCAGGTATTCAGTGGAGGAGGGCTGCGGTATCTTGCTTTTGACATTTCCTATCAGTACTTGTCCGGTGGTCTGGGCATTGCCGAAATCCATCCAGTATATCGGTGATTTCTCGTCATCGTATGAACGTTCCCTATGCTTTTTCAAAAAACGCCACAGACCGGTCCGTGAACGGGTGGTGTCCGTGCAGGTGATGATGATATTCGCCAAAACGGAATCTGATGTTCCTGACGGATAGCATTGCCCTTTTGCCTCCCATGAAAAGCCGAAAAAGCGGTTGATACGGGTTACAAGTGCCACCGCCTTGTTCAGTCCGAGCTCGGATTCGCTGAACAACTGGCGTCCGATGTTCGCTTCCGTGACAGTATCGGGGTCAAAAACCGTCACGTGCAGGCCCGGATGTCCGAGTGCCTGCAATGCGATACTCATCCTTGCCAGATTGGTGGCCACCTGCGATCCGGTTCCGCCTGCACCGATTATGAAAACGGTTACGGGATGGTGGGGATTGAGCAGGTATCTGTCTGTATAATGAATCTTTTTCATACCAATAAGTCTTTAAGTTGTCTGTCCATAGGTTTCAATTCGTTATAGTCAAACGGATTGGTCCGTGCCTTTTCCGTCACCGAAACCAGATTGCTTTCGGTGGGATTCCTGCTTCCTCCCAAATGGGAAAATTCACTGAGCCAGAAGCGTTTTTCCCAATGCTCAAGGAGTTTTGAGAAAGTCATGTTTTCCGGAGGAGTCAACGAGGCATTTCCCAGACAGACACTGCTTCCCGTTACATTGAAAAACGGGGCAAGGAAAAGCGGGCTGTCTTCTGCCGGTGCTTCTCCCTTATAGGCAAAAATTTCCAGTCTGTCACCGGAAACCCTGTAAATGACACCGGGTACATGGAATGTCCCGTCCGGAATATTCAGCCTTTCGGAAAAGAACATCTGCCGTTTTCCCGGAGGATTGTACCAGATGTACCTCTCGTGTCCCTTGCGTGTATCGCACCACAGCATATTGGTGGGGATTTTCCCATGCGGTACATCCTGCCGGTTATCCGTATAGTATTCCACAAGGGAGTCCATAAATTCATACGTAACGGGGACGGCAGCCTCCATCCGGCCTCTGTCGTTGATCGGATGCAGTTCGAGATAATATGTCCCGTGTCCATAGCGGCCATCACTGTATTCGTAAGCAATCAGTGCCGCTTTGGGAACCATCACCTGTTGAAGTTTCTTAGTCAGTTCATTCATGTCATTCGTTTTAAAAGTTGTCATCAATATAGCCTGTAAAACACACCAACCATCTGGAAAGCCTTTCCGGATAGTCATCCATCTGAAAAAGACTGTCCGTTTCCGGTGTCAGTAGCTTGTAAGTGACCGGAGTAAGGGCATAGGTTTCCTGATAATCCGAATTCATATACCCCTTGACACACTCCGCCAATGTATCATCAGCAGAATAGACCAGTATGACCTGGCTTTCCATTCCCACCGGGGGAAAATCGCATTCCTCTTCATAAGCCCAATCGTACTGGTAGCCTGTCAATACCGGGCTTTCCGGAGTAATCAATGCCATGCCGTCCTCAATCAGTTCCAACAGCTTCAGCTCTTTTTCCTTTTTTGTCCGATAATTCCGCACAGCCTCCTCCAAAGACTTGCAGAACGGTTTGCCCGACATCCGTCTGAGTGCTTTCATCCGTTTTCCAGACTGATAGGAATCTGCCAACCGTTTGTTCGCCCTGACTTCCTTCGGGGAAGCATCGGAATCCCGGTTTCCCCAGTCTTCCAGTTCTTCTATGGCAAAGTCATAACAAAATGTCTCAGTAATATCGTACAGTCTGTGGTGTCGGACAAATAGCCGGATGAACTCTCTGACAATGTTCTTCAATGATGCCGAAAGCCGTTCGGTAAAATCAACCGGAATCCAAAACAAAGTAGGTTCCGGCCAGTCATGATGGCGGAACAGACAGAAATGCAGCCTTCCGTCCTTCTTTTCCAGATTGATACACTCCGGTACACACTCTTCCATAACTCTGTACAACTCGGTAATATTCAGGCGGGGGCAACCCCCTTTCCTGTATCGGAAAGGGAGTTTTATGCCCATAAGTTCCGCATATCTTGATGCCGACCGGTAGAGATATTCAAAATTTTCCGGAGTCGTGAGATTGACCGGAGAATCATTATCCATATCCTGATGCCAATAATCCGGTGCAAGGGGTGTGATTCTACCGGTCAGAAAAGCATTGTGCTTCCCGGTGGCAGAAGTATCCTTCTTTTCCGTTCCGAGGTTCCCCTTCGGATGTGGGACGAACTTACTGAGAGAATAATCAGCCGTGCCAGTCCATCCTTGGCTTGTTCTGAAAGCTGTCTGCATGTTTCCTTATCCTTTTTTTTCTTGTTCATACCGCTTACCCTTTCACTCCGATGGTTGTCTTGAAGCGGTAAACCGCCTTGTCGTCCTCCCACTCAGGACCATGTACCGTTGCCGTAGTCAGTTCAGGGTAGGTCATGGAATAGAAGTCCATCACCTCGTTTACGGACAGTTCGCTGTTCGGATCATCCAACACGAGCTCCACGGAGTCCTTCTTGAATTTGAATACTCTCTGCAATCCTTTGATTTCAAGTGCCATATTATTTTTCTTTTATAGGGTTTAACAATATACCATATCCATTTGTGCCATATCCGTCATGCGGCATTCCTTCGGAAAGTCCGGATATTCCGCATAAGGGTCCTCCCTGAGCAGCTCCCGGTCATCCTCGTAATCCTTGTCGAAGTTATACATTGCAGCCTCCTGCACCGTTGCATACTGTGACGGAGCCGGTTGTTGCATCCAGCGATTGTCCGCCAATTGCGGTTGCGGCACCTGTACCGGTTGATGGAACTGGATTTCTTGCGGTTGTGGAGCAGCCTGCTGAGGAACCGGTTGCGGTGCAGGTTGCCTATATTGTACGGGCTGTACTTGCGGCTGTGCAACGGGTTGCGGAGCCGGGGCAGGCTGTTCGGGCATGAACATCGGAACTTGCTCTCCGCTCCGGTATTGTGGCGTCGGGGCTGCCATCGGTTGTGGAGCCGATTGCTGCAAGGATGGCTGTGGAGCAGTTACCGGCGGCTGTACCATGTCGAACAGACTTCCCTCGGATGCCTTCTTCTGCACTTCCGCCATTTTTTTGTCAATGTCCGCCTGTTTGTCCGGCTGTGCCAGTACCTTAGCCTGCCTGAGCCAGGTCAATGCTTCGGAATAATGCTTTCCTGCCGTGGCATCCTCAGCTTTCTTCAGCAGTTTTTCCATCTTTTCCCGTTTTTCACGGGCTTCCTTGGACTCCTTTTCCACCGTAGGCTTGGAGGTTTTGCTTTGTGAAACCGCCTGCTCTGCCTGCTTCTCGAACGATTCCAGGTTGGTAAGGATACCTTGCGCTTTCTGTACGGGTGCACCGACAGCCTGCAGGAATCCTGCATCCAGTTCTTCCGGCGTACCGTTTAGGATGAGCGGGACAATGCGTTCGCCGGCCTTTACTCCCGACCGTCTGGGAACGACGGCAACCGTCAGATTGTCGTTTACCCGTCTGATGTTGATACTCAGGTCTGTGCCTGCCGTAATCATTTGGTTGATTGCTTGAAAAAACATAATGGTAAAATTTAAAATGTTATACATAAGTTTCCTTGAAAAAATCCTTCAGGATTCTCTGCCTGTCCGGATTCGAGGCGATGCCTTTCAACGGTTCCAGATAGTAGCCGATACGTCTGGGCCCGTCTGTCGTACAGGGAGGCTGTCTTTTGACAGGTGTTGTCCGGTTTGTGGCAGGCCATGCAGCCGGCATGACCGGAGCCGAGGATGTAAATGTGTAAGTTCTCATATCTTCTGCATTTGATGGTTATACAAGCATGCCCATGACAATCAGGACAAGGATTGTTTTCAAGACAAAGGTGAATGTCCTGAAGGCGAGACGGACCAGTGTTCCGGACATAAGGAACAGGACAGACAGGTACACGGGAATGACGCCCTTGCAGTAAAGCAGGCATATTCCCGTAAGCAGAACCAGTGCGACCACTTGCCTGCAGATGTTTTCGATGAGTTTCAGTTTCATGTCTTTAAATTTTTAAGAATGAATAATCCCATCGGGATATGTTTTCCCGATTTTATAGGCCTCCGGCCCTTGGATTGCCTTTTTGCGCAAGGCTTGGCAAAAGAAAATACCGCAGCGAAGCGAGGATGATTTTCTTTTAGCCGACCAGCCCCTGAAAGGGGCCGCCTTGCGGCAAAAACGAGGCAATCCAAGACCTTTGCCGCTTAAAAGCGGAAAAACGTATCTTGTACATATATAAAAAAGAGGCACAGACCCCAGTCTGCACCTCTTCTGTTCCGTACCTTCCGCCCAGCCGTCTATATGGAACCATGCGGCTGTCCATCTTCCGAAAGTTTCCGGAAAATCTCACCGGTAACCTCATTTACCGTTTCCAATACGCCATCCAGAAATTCTTTCTGTGTGAGTTCTCCCTGTTCAATCCGTGCCAGCTCCGCTTCCCAGCCGGAGGTGAGGGAGGCGTCAGCCACTTTCATTCCGCGTACCGTTTCATATAAAAGAAGACCTTTTGGGGTCGGGATAATGTATTTGCCCGAATACCGGATATATTTACGCTCCAGAAGCGTACGGATGATATTCGTGCGCGTGGATGTGGTTCCCAGACCGGTCTTGTCCATATAGTCCGCCAGTTCCTCATCCGTATAAGGGGCAGCGGGCAGCGATTTCCTGTGTATAAGGCTGCATCCCGTTACCGGCAGCTTCTCCTCCCGAAAAAGTTCAGGGGGTACGGGACAGAGGTCGTTGTCTTCCGCGACAAGCCGTTCCCTCTGAAAGATACCGAGCCACCCCGCTTCCAGAATACGGTATGTACGGATTCGGAACTTGCGTGCGGCACAGACCGCTTCAACCGTCGTATATTCCACCTTGCAGGGCGGCATGAACGTTTCAAGCATCCTGCCGACAACAAGGGTGTAAACCAGCCTTTCCTCCCTGTCCAGTTCCCCCGGCTGTATGCCGGTGATGACAATGGCATGATGCTCCGCCGTGTCCTGATTTCCGGTTACGCCTTTCCTTGCAGCAAGGTCGATCATACCGGCATATTGACGGAATTCCTTGCCGGACAGCAGCTTTTCCATAACCGGAGGCAACATGTCATACACGTCTCCGGGCAGCAGACGGCTGGAAGTGCGCGGGCAGGAGATCAGTTTTTTCTCATACAGGCTTTGGGTAATTTCCTGCACCCGTATGGCTGTCAGGTTATGGTAACGGTTCGCATCCTTCTGAAGCCCGGTCAGGTTATAAAGGGCAGGTGCGGTGATTTCCTCAGTCCGGCTGTTGACCGCCGTGATACGGGCATATCCTGCCGCCTTGCAGTCCTCGTAAAGTTCCAGGGCATCCCGGCGGTTGCAGAAATCTTCCACATGCCGCATCTTTATTATCTTCCCGTTCTTGCAGAGGCTGACGAATACGGGCCAGCTGTCTGCGGGAATGTGATTTTCCCTTTCCCTGTACCGTCCGCTTATCGCTGCCAATACAGGGGTCTGTACCCTTCCAAGCGAGTTGTTCCCGAAACCGACCGCCTTGCAGACGGCATAGCTCGAATTGACTCCAAGAAGCCAGTCGGCCTTGTTGCGGCTGTCTGCCGCCAAAAACAAGTTGTCGAACAGGCTGCAAGGACGAAGGTTTTCCATTCCTTTGGCAATGGCTTCGTCCGTCAAGGAGGAGATCCACAGGCGGAGGCAAGGTTTCCTGCATCCCAAAAAACGATAAAGATACCGGAACAGCATTTCCCCCTCGCGGGAAGCGTCGGTTGCCGTAACAATGGTGTCACACGCATCGAACACCCCGGCTATCACCTTCAACTGGAGCACCGCATTGATGTCGGGATTCCATCCCGTGTCCGTCTTTACATGCCGTACCGTCAGAAAAGGAGGCGGCAGCAGGGGGAAGTTCTCCCGCTCCACCCATGCCGTACCGGTATCTTTCGGCATCGCCAGGGAAAGCATGTTGCCGTATGTCCATGTTACCATGTATCCGTTTCCGCTCATATATCCGTTCTCTTTTTTGTCAGCTCCCAAAACCCTTGCTATCTCTCTGCCCACATTGGGCTTGTCAGTCACTATCGCTATCATATTCTTTTTCCTTTTGATGTTCCGTACCGTCAGGAACGGCACGGAACGTGAGTTATACTTATTGTTTCCCGGTCAAACTGCCGCCTCCTCCTTCTGACGGAGACCGTTTATTTCCATAACCGGTCTGCCGTTGCCGTCGGGTACCAGCTTCAGCGTGGCATCCATTGTCAGGCTGAGGACCGAAATATGGAGTTTCAGCGGAACGATGCCCGTTTCCTTTCCTTGCAGCAACAGTTCCATGTTGCCTTCCGCTTCCAGTTGTTTCTTACTGATACCTGCGGCCTTCAGACCGTCCCAGTCGATATCTTCCGTCTTATAAATATGACGGGTATTCTGATCCGTATTCATACGATTTGTTTTTTTAGGTTTGTATGATTGATTCTGTTTCTCTCCGGGCAGGTCTATACTGCCTGCGATGCACCCTTCTTCTGCTCCTGCTGCTGTCCCTGTGCGGTCTCCGTCTGTGCGGCACGGCGGGAAGTGTCCCTGCGGATGTCCGGATTTTCCTGAAAATACTGCAACTGCCCGGAATAGGGATTGACTTTCAGGTAGGAACTGAAGGTCTGCCCGTTGTTTTTCAGCCCTTCGACAAGCAAAGTCTTGCCATCCTGGAGGTTCGCTTTTTCCTGTGCCGTGAACACGTGCCCGTAAACCTCCGCCGGAATACGCGGTGCCTGCTGCTCGTTGAATCCGTTCGGCGTGCGTGAATACATCGTCCTGCCGGTATTCATATCCAGCTTGACGAACGAGGAGAATTCCTCCCCGTTGCGCCCGATCATGTTTTCCAGATAGACCGGCTGTCCCTTGCGCAGGGTTTCCCTGTCTTCGGCAGTCAGCTGCACGTTGCAGATTTCCTTTGGAATATAAATCTCTCCGGTTTCCGGATTGTGCCGCGTGTAGTTCGGGCGCCCCGTAACCTTGTCTATCGTTACAAAGGACGAGAAGGTGTCATTCCTGTTCCTGAACTTCATGTCTTCCACCAGAATGGTATGTCCTTCGCTGAGCATTTTTATCTGGGTGGGCGAGAGAGGCACGCCTCCGATGGAACGTTCGTTGAAAATCTGGTTTTTCGGAAAGATGAATTCCAGTCCCCTGCGCTCGGCACTGTACTGGAGTGTGGCATCGAATTCCTTGCCTGCTTTGGAAGTCATACCCTCCACTTTGACAGGCTGTCCCTCCTTCAGCAGCCTGATCTCCTCTGCGGTAAGTTTGACCCCGCTCACTTCCTGCGGGATGTAAACGTGCTCCTGACGGACGGCAACCAGCTCGTTGGTGCTCTTGTCGATGGAAATCAGACAGGGGGTATATTCACTGCCGCGCAGGTTGAGTTCCGCCACACGCCCCATGTTGCCGGTCTCACGCAGGTTCTTCTTGTCCTCCTCGTTAAAGTTAAACCCGAAATAAGGACGTTCCAACTGCGGTTCCTTGCGTATGCCGTGAATGGCCAGTCCCACCTGTCCGTCCTGTTGCGGGATGAGTGAGAGCCTTGCATCCAGTTTGGCTGTCAGCAAACCGGAAAGATGGATGGTCAGGGGCACCAGTTTGTTGGTCTTGTAGCCCTTCAGCATGGAATCAAGGAGTCCCTGCTGTTCCAGCGAAGCCTTTGAGATTCCGACCTTTTCCAACTCCTCCCAGTTGACCATGTTCTCATTATACCGGTAACGCGGTCCTTGCGACTCCTGCGCTGCCTGTTGAGCCTGGGGCTGCTGCTGTTGCTGTGCCGCCTGCTGTACTTCGCTCTGTTGCAGGGGTTCCTGCGGTTGTGTCTCTTTGTCTGCCATAGCTGTTTTTTCTTTTTGGTTTACACTTTGTTCCTTCTTGTTTTCTCTCGGACGGATTTCGTAGCGTTTGAGGAACTCTTTCACCGCATCCGTCTGCTTTCCCTCCGACAAATCCCTGATGGCCTGCTTGTTCACCTTGTAGTCGTGGTAGGTCATGCGGAGCAGGCGGAAATGGGTAGGTTCCTTGAGCTGGCTCCAAAAATTCTTGATGAAGTTTTCGAGAATACTCGAATTCTTGTCGAATTTCAGGAATGAGTTTTCATTCTTCTCGTCCGCCGGAACCGTCTTCGCTTTTCCGTCCTTGTCAATTTCACTGACAGCCTGTACTCCGAATTTCGGATCGTTCTTGTTATGAACCAGCATCAATTCCGTAATCTGTTCCACTGGAAGAGCATCACTTCCGGCCTTCGGTTTCTGGGTCCGTTTGGGCTTTTCGTTCGGGGTCTTTTCTTGTGCCATACCTTTTCTTTTAGGGGTTAATGAATTGCTTTGACGCTTCAAAGGTATGGGGTATTTTCAAATAATATGCTGATTTTCAAAAAGGTGTCATCAGATGTCATCAAATGTCGTCAGATGTCATAAACATGACTGTTTCCAACGGCTAAACCGTGAACGGAGAAGAAGGGAAGTGAATAAACGGAAAAAGAGAAGATACGTGAGGCAGAAGGGAAAAAGCCTGCGCATCCGACACTAGAAAAAGAGCAGGCGGGCAGGCAAGACAAAACCATGCAGAACAGAGGGAGCTGAAGCCCCCTGTCTTCTCATGCCTTCCGCTTTTTTACAGCAAGACTTTCATAAGACCTGTATTCCGGCTGGATATGTGGAATTTCATGGATTATGAAACACGGCCTCTTCAAGCAGCCCATATCCTTTATCCATGCGTCACGTCGGTCGCAGTTTGCCCCTGTAATCGTTTTTCAAATCGAATCTGGATTGCCGCCGCATTCTTTTTCGTGAAAATTTTCCACGGCGAAGCCGCAAGGAAAATTTCCACGAAAAGATTCGGCAAATGCGGCCGGCAAGACAAATTCGATTTTCCTTTGATGAGGGGGAAAACTGTATCGCAAACAAACCTATCTGGAAATCCCGTGCAGGCTCATTCTCTTGTAAAGGGTCGGGCGGCTGATTCCCAACAAGGCCGCTGCCTGTGTCAGGTTCCCTTTAGAGATGGAAAGAGCCGTCTTGATCTGTTCTATGTTTCTTCTTTCATCTTTCTGCAAACACTTGTCTATCTTCTCTTTCCCCATGGGGTCAGAAACGGGCTCTCCCGTATATTGGAGCCGTAAGGAATTGGGGGTAATCAGTTTTCCTTTGCATATCAATACCGCCGCATGAATGACCTGTTTCAGTTCCCGTACATTTCCCGGCCAACTGTATCCCAGCAGCATCTTCTTTGCCGGTTCGTCAAAATCCAAGACCTCTTTCCGGAGCAACCCGCAAGATTGCTCCCGGAAAAAATCCGCCAAAGGAAGTATGTCCTCCAGGCAATTATGCAATGCAGGTACGGTGATGGTAAAATCCTGAAAGCGATAAAGCAGGTCCTTCCGGAAACGCTTTTCCGCAACAGCCTCCTGCAAATCCTCATTGGTAGCCGCAATGATGCGCACATCCATCAGCCTGTCCCGTTGTCCGCCTACCGGACGATACCGCCGTTCCTCCATGGCACGCAACAGCATCCGCTGCGTTTCTATCGAAAGGTTCTCCACCTCATCCATGAACAGGGTGCCTCCCTGCGCTTCCTGAAAATATCCTGCCTTTTCCTCTGTGGCTCCGGTAAACGCCCCCTTGACATGACCGAAAAAGGCGGAAGGTGCCAGCTCTTTGGACAAACTGCCGCAATCGACCGTTACATACGGCTTGCCGGATCTGAGGCTCTGCCTGTGAATCTTTTTTGCCAGGTGTTCCTTTCCCGTTCCGGTGCTTCCCAATATCAGTACCGTCATATCCGTCGGCGCTACCATGTGAATGTACCGGTTCAACTCGCAAAAAGGGGTGCTTTTGCGTTCATAGATTACCTTGGTGAAAGCCTCGTTCACCGTCCTTATTTTTTTGATGACGGGCAGCAGCCTGGTTTCAACCAGCGGTTTGAGGATATAATCTTCCGCACCCAGCTTCATGGTATGAACCGCAGAATGTATCTCTTCATAATTAGTCATCATGATGAACGGGTGCATATAGCCGTTCTCCCTCATCCACTGCAACAGCGTGGTACTTTCCCCGTCAGGCAATCTTAAATCCGCCAATACGATGTCATCCTCACGGACGGATGTCCCAATGACCTTCTTAGCCTGTGCCAGCCTGTAAGTCCTTACAGTATCCAAATCCGCCTTCTGCAAAAAATTGCAGATATAATTACAGAACAAGACATTGTCCTCAACAACAATTACTCTCATAAGCCTTCTTAGCCTGTTGTGCCAAACATATTATTTCTTTTCCTTTATCCAATACCTGCTGTACAGTCCGCCCGAACTCGTCCACAGAAAACTCTCCCGAATCCTGAAGCAGTGCAAACAACTCACGCAGCGGCTTGCCGGCATGAATGATCTCCCACGAGCCTGTCAGATGATGTATCCATTCTTTCAGTGCCTCATGATCATTCTTTTCTGCACATTCAGCCATAGCCTCCATATCCTTCCTTGTCTCCCGAATCAGGGTATCCAGCATCTTCCTCCTGTTCCCATATTTCAGCAGGGCATCGAGGTCTATCTGTTCAGACTGCCTTTCACTTCCCAGACATTCCGTACATACCTGCAAAAGTTCTTCGGCGGAAAACGGCTTTTTCAAACAGCCCGAAAATCCTGCCGCATACAAATCCCCCGTATCGCAGTTTCCCGATGCGGTACTCGCGATAACCGGAATGCTCCGTGAGTTTCCCACATTGGCCATGCGCAGGAGATTCAACACCTCGAATCCGTTTGTCCGGGGCATTTTCAAATCCGTAATCAAAAGGTCATAACTACGGCTGCGGACATGCTCCATCAGATCACGCGTGTTCTCACATACCGTGCAAGCCACCCCGTGATACGCAAACATTTCCCTGATTGCCGCCAGCAAAACGGTGTCATTGTCCAATACCAGTACCGTATAGGACTGTACGGAAATCCGGCTCCTGCCGCTCTCCGCCATCGTTTCCTCTGCCACAGCCAAAGGAAGACAGACAGTGAACCGGCTGCCCACCCCTTTCCGGCTTGCCACTTCAATCCTGCCGTCCAACAATCCGACCAGACCTTTTACTATTGAAAGTCCCAGTCCGACCCCTTCTTCCGCAATCGCATTGGGAAGCCTCTCGAATGCAGTGAAAATGCGTGTCTGCTCCTCATCGTCCATTCCGGTGCCGGTATCTTCCACGATAAGCGTCAATATGCCCTGGTCAAATTGTGTGCGAACCGTTACACTTCCCCGCTCCGTAAACTTGATTGCATTGGACAACAAGTTGCTTCCTATCTGTATTATCCTGTCCCTATCTCCTATAACAACCGCATCTCCGGCACTCAGCACGTTCAGCAAAAGGTTTTTTCCTGCTGCCAGCGGCATAAAATCCGTTTCCAAAATCTCGGTGACGGAACATAACCTGAACGGGACAGAAACGGCCTTTTCCCCGCCACTCTCCAACCGGAAAAATCCCAACAGGGAATTCAGCATGGAAGACATGTGTCCCGCCACCTGCCGTATGTTCCGGCTGTATTTCCTGCACTTCGACACTTCTCTTTCCGTGGAAAGCAATTCCGCATAGCTGCTGATAGAAGCAAGCGGCGCGCGCAAGTCATGGGTTACGGCCAGCATGATTTTCTTTCTTGCCTCAATCAGTTCCTCGTTTTCAAGAACGGTCTGCTCCAACTGACGGACTGTGCCTTCCAGCCTTTTTTTATAACGGTTTATACGCATCATATCCCGGTGTATCACCATATAGGACCATATCAGCAGCAAAACCATGAATGCCGTCAGACCGATGACCGTGGCAAATGACCGTTTCCCGGCTTCCGCAACTTCTTCTTCCTGTCTCTTCAATTCCGCTTGTACCGTTCCGTCCATATTCTCAATCATCTGCCGCAACTGCACGTTCAGCCTTCTGTTCATCCCATCCAAGCTGTCCGTCCGTTCTGCCAGCTTCCGGGCATACGTCTGCTGTCTGCCCACCACGCTCCGGTTAAGTTCATGAAGCATGGAGGCGGCAGAAGGAGAATCCGCCTTGTGGCGTTTTGCGAACAACCTCTTCAGGAATCCCCCTTTTTGGGCATTTTCCCGTTCACTCTGTCTGGCAATGGCCGGAATCTGCGCTGCAATTTCCCGGTCGGCTTCCTCCTGCCTGTGTACCCAATATATGATTTCCCGCATATACCGCTCCTTGGCTCTCCACAAATTACGGATGCTGTCTGCATGTGAGCCGGAAGAGGAGTACCTCAAGCTACACAACAGGCTGTCAATGTGCCGTCTCCGTTTCTGAAATAATAAAAAATCATGCTCACTCCACTCCATAAAGGTTTCACAGAAGAAAGAAAGCCTGAGCATTTTCACATATATATCATTTATCTCATGCTTTTTCCGGTTAATCATCCGTACTTCCATTTCCCTGGCCTTAGTCTCTTTCCATTCGCAGATGCCAACGTAAGCAATACCACTTATGATTACAATCTTGACCATATATCCTACCGCTATTTTGGCAAGAAGCGGTTGCAGGCGCAAAGATTTCAACAATTTATTCCTACTTTCCAATTATTCACTTTTTAATTCATTATATTCTATTAAAATTCTTTGCAAAATAAACCGACTGGTCGGTTTATTTTGCAAAGATAAGCCTTTTCCAAGAATAATGAAAAAAAACAGGTTCCAGCAAGTAAAGTTTTATCATTTATCAGTCTAAAAGACAACGGAATGAACTGATAGGGAGGAAAAGGAAAGGAATGCGGGCTTAAATTTCTGAGAACATCCCCAAGAAAGTCTTACCAATAGAAGTGTTCAATGCCTGTCTGCTGAACGCCTTGGCATCCTTTAAACTTATTTTATGACCATAAGCCACATTGGAAAGAAAGTCCTGTTCCCGGACAAGGAGTTGCTGATACATTTGTGGAAATTCGTCCATATATTCATGGGCGGAGGAAACAAACTGCATATAACATATCAGGAGATTGCCATTCAGATGTTCGGGAAAACTGTTTATCACCCGTTCTATCGGATTCCTGTATTGCCTTAAAAACTCATTCCAATCCTTGTCAGCCAAAGAATACATTTCACAAGAAATCTGCGAGTCGGGGAAAAAACGCATTCTGACAACCGCATCAATCAGTTTCTTTTTGGAAGGAAAGTAGTGTATGACAGCCCCTTTGGATTTATGTACGGCAACAGCCACATCACAGAATGAGGTCTGCTTCATTCCTTTTGTGATGAATAACCTGTATGCCTCCTCTATAATCCGCTGTTTCAAATTCGGGTCCATCCTACTGCCTATATTATAAAAAAATAGCACAGACGCAATCAACATCCAAACATGGTAGTGGAATACCTAGAGACGAAGTGACGCACCTGTGCTATATATTTTAATATAGCGCAAGCTGTCATATTCCATCTTGTCTCTTTGAAATTTTCCACTTTTCGTTTGGAAGATGATATATGATACTATACTATGTCGTTTTAACAGCGCAAAAATACGTTATTTATCGTTTATTTCCAAATTTATACGACACTTAATAGCACTGTTCCATAAGAAAAGCGTCCGCTTTCAGGGACAAGCAGCAGTATTTTTTCACCGGATTTGAGTTTACGGGTAGAACAGAACTCATCCAAGGCAGCCAGTATTGCTGACGATCCGATATTTCCAACCCAGGTAAGATTGGTAAACCACTCTCGTTTGTACAATTCAAAACTCTCGTCTTTCATCGCTTCAATGAGATTACCATAAATAACCATTGACGAAGAGTGAGGTATTACATAATCCACATCGTCAGGAGTCATGCCATGTTTATTCAGACATGATTTAATATGTCTAATCCATAACGGCATCAACTTCGCCCCTAAAAGTTTAATGTCCTGTTTAATAACCATAACGGACTCATCGACCAATTCCTGACTTTCAAAAGATTTCCAGCTTTTCAGTTCACCGTCCTCCCTCCGGACAGCTCCGGCAAACATACAGGTAGGGGTTTCATTAGCATATGAATCCATTTCTATCCATTCAATCTTTAAAGATACGCCCTTTTCTCCCGGATGATTTTCCAATAATGCACAACTCGCACCATCGCTTAACATAAAGCGCAGGAAGTCCTTTTCCAAAGCCATATATGGATTGGTACCCAAATTGCAGCATCTTTCATATTCGATATCGAAGTTTTTGGATAAAAGCATTGCTGACACCAATTCAGATGTGCTGCATATTGCATTCTGTTTTTCTGATGCGGCTATGCTCAAATAAGCTATTTTCAGCGCTTGCAGACAAGACAGACAAACTCCAGCAGAAGAGAATATTTCAACAGGTTCTTCCCAAAGCCCATGTACCATAGACGCATGAGAAGGCAGGATCTGATCAGGGGTCGCAGTAGCACAAGCAAGCAACTCAATGTCCTTTTGGCTCTTATTGGTCAATGCCAGCAACTTACGTATAGCCAGCATCGCCATTTCTGCATTTGTATGTGTGATTTCTTGATTTTTGTTTAAGGCATAGTATCGCCGTTTAATTCCATTTTGCTTTAAAACTATCCGTTGCACTTTGGAATGTTTTCCAGAAATGAGTCCCAAGAACTCTTCCATTTCATCATTGGAAACAGGAGAGTTCGGAAAGAAGCTTGCAAGCCCAGTAATAAAAACATCTTTCTTCATTAGTTCAATTTTTAATTAGTTCATATTGATTATAAAGAACTACTTTCAGTTCTTCTATTCGCAATCCATTCACCAATGCATCCTGAAAACATTTTCCAAACAGCAGGATTCGAAATGTCAAAGCCAATGTAGAAGGATTAACATCGGATCTTATTTCTTTTGTTTCAACAGCCTTCACAAATATTCTTTCCCATAATTTAATCTCCTTATTTGTTATTTCGTTGAAAGCCTCGTTAAATCCCGGATAGAAATATTCTGCCTGCAAAATCAAGTTAAGATATGCACGTGTAATATTGGTCTTCTCTTTTTCTATGAGATAGATCCTCATTGCATTCATCGTTTCCTCCACCTTCTTTATGTAATAATCAATAAATTCAAGCAGAGAGGTGTGAGAAATGTCCTTGAACTTATTTTTGGCATCTTGTTTGTGAAAAATGTAAAAATCAATCACATCAATAAACAGTTCTTGCTTGCTTGGATAATGATATGACATGCATCCTCTTGATAAATTCAGACTTTTTTCTATCTCCTTCAGGGGAACCGTGTTGTAATCTTTTGTCAGAAACTGTTTGTATGCAGCTTCCCTGATTAATCTTTTTGTTTCTGAGCCTTTTACTCCTTTCATAACCTTGTTTTTTAGTATCATACAAAAGTAGGTCTTTTGAGTGAAAACACGTTCATTTTTAGTATAATTAAATATGTCCTACCCAATTACCATTAAATCATTTATGACCATACATACCAGTTTATGAAATAAATGCCAACGATGCCTTTTTCTTTTTTTTTTCTTATACATATATTATTTTTTGCCTATATTTGTCTTCAAATAAGCCGATTAGTCGGTTTGTTCGGCATAGAGGAACCCAAACAGAAAGTGGAATTTCAAAACAGAGATGTTCCTCTATGTCTTTGTTATTCCATCTTCCGGCAACCGGATTCTATCCCTGTTCCGCCATATCCCTAAAAAATACCGACCGGATGGTATTTTTTTACGGCAAAAGTATAAATATATACCATAAAAACAAAGGGAAAGGCCAATTATGCATTCTATCGGCAAAGAAATGCCTATGAAATATACATAATCCGCTTTTCCCTATGAGAAACATTATGTTACCGGCTTATCTTGAAGGCATCTTCATCTTAACCTGTACTCCCTGTGAGTTTAAAACACGAACCGGTGTTTTTTCTCCGGCTTTCAAATAGAACAGAAGATAATCTTTCGCACGCTGGGACTCGAAGAGACCTTTTTCACGGTATTCGGCAATCCACTTTTGGATCATCGGAATCTGCCAGCGGTTCATCAAAATATAGTAGCCGAAATAATACTCCAAATCGCTCAGGAAAATATTGAGTTTCAGGTAATCCCACCAGAACAGTTCTTTCTTTTTGCTTTTGGCATTGAGTATGATAACCTGATGTTCATAAGTGTCACGAGGATTTTCCCAATCCTGTTGCGAAACAAATACATCGGGAACCACATTATCGGCATGGTCTTTTGCCGGAATGAAGTGAGACAAGGATTCGATGGAATCCTTTATCTTTTCATATAAGGATGGTTCGTACTCTTTGTTGTACAGTATAACATCCCGCAAACGGGTGGAAGTGAGATGGGTCACCACGGAACGTCCTATCATACAGTGATCCAGAACAGTCATTACCGATGCCAGCCTTTTCATGAATCTGATTTCCGCTTTTGCCTGTTCTTCCTTATCCGATTTTTTGAAAGGATAATCTGACCAAGCAATCTTCCGCATTCCCCGATGCAGGTCCGTAAGCTGCAAGCCCGCATACGCACAGAAAATAGAAGCACGAATAATCTTGAAGATAGGGGTACGGTCACTCTCGTGTGCCACGTAAGGCAGATTTTCCACTCCAAAAAGCATTTCATTTTCCGCTATCAAGTCGGCAGAGATTGTCTTGCCTTCTTCCAACCGTCCCTTAATCTTGAAATTACGTTTTTGATATCCCCAGGTGTGAACAGGCCGCGTAGCTATCAGCGTCACACAATAATTGCCATTTTGCGGCGTGAAATCTACATTTTGCGGCGTTGCATTGAGCATCAGTTCGTTCAGCAACTTAATCTTTTGGGTATAGTCCATAAACTATTGGTTTTGAGTGAAACATTTTGTTAACAGTGCAAATGTAGGCATCAAGTTTCGTACCGGAGTTCCGTTTTTCGCCGAAAATCACTGCAACCTCAATAATATATTCTATTTTCATTCGAGCAAACACTTTCCGTTCGGCAACAAACCGATTAACGGGTCTGTTTTTGCAAATATATCTTTTTCCTTTTAAACAAGAGGAAAATACAGGATTTATTTTTCAGAAAACAATACATAAACAGGCTATGCAATCAATCCGCAATAAAAAGGGAGCATAAAAGAACGGTGGCAAAGGATACCAGAATCTGACGGGAGACTATAAGAACGAGATTTCCGTATCCGGCAATACATCGGAAATATTTTCAACCGGATTGATGGAAATTTTAGCGGCATGTAACCAAGACAACTTTTGCTTTAGTTTTTGCATCCAAATACTCATACGAACCTTATGTCCTTTTTCATCTGCCACATCCAGTTCTATACAGGCAATGACGACTATCTTTTTTTGCCCGTCAAGCAGCAACCGGTTAATCCGGGTGAAAAAATCTTCATCGTTGGTTGAGAAACGTGCCGCATTGGTTGCCGTAGCAATTGTGTCCCTGACTTTGACTGCAATCCTGCGCATCAACTCGTCGCCTTTTGCCTGAAAAACTTCCTGAGTCTCCGCATCGTGCGTATGCCCCCTGTAATTCTTCACCTCGACCAGAAACAGCTGTCTGTTATCGTGAATGCCCAAGAAGTCCACCGCCTTGGTAGGTTGCAAGGCATTGCTTACCTTTTTGTGTGCCAAATGTTCATCGTACTTGGCTACAGCCCATTGGGGAGAGCTGAACTTGAAGCTTATACCGCTTTCCTGAAAATTACTCATATCTGTTGATGAATTGCTGTTCCAAATCGTAAAAAGCCGCATATTCCTCCAATATCGGATTGTTCTGTATGCCTGCCAAGGTGTCGCTTTCCTCTACCATGATTCCCTTATCTTCCTTTTTCAAGCCGAAGAACTTGACGGTTATGTTCGTGTGCTCCTTGTATTCGGAATAGAGAGAAAGCGTATGTGTAAGCAGGTAGTCGTGAGTGGCAACGAAAATCTGCAAGCCGCATTTCTGAAGCACACGGATAAACTTTGCCACGACTTTCACAAGAGCCGGATTCAGGTTGGCTTCGGGCTCGTCCCAGAACAGGATGGTGTCCGCATTGATTTCCCCATTCAGTATGAGGTACAAGATGGAAGCCAGCTTGCGGAGTCCTTCCGCCACCAAGTGCGCTTCCATGTTCCCTTTTTCTGTCTGTATATAGAAACGTCCGTTCATCTGCAAGACCTTGAACTGCAATTCCTGCTCCAGCAACTCGATTGCCGGTTTCAACGGATTGTCTTCCGACTCACGCAATATGGGGAGTGACAACGCGTGCGCCAGATTGATATACGTTTGGTCAAATGAGATTTCACGTTTACTGCTCAAACCGATAAAGCCTTCGAACAAAGAGAACATCTCACGTGGGGGAATATAGATAAAGTGGCGGTCGTCCCACTTTTCGTCCGTTTCTAATTTTACAGTTGTTTTGGATGCGGATGAGAAGCTGTATTGCAACAGTTTGCCGTCTATCGTGACTGTAATGTTTGCCCTGCCTGAAGGCACTCCCTTGTTGACCAGGTTGCCTATGACATCCGGCTTGAAATAAAATATCATGTCTTCCGCCAAGATATACTCAAACTGTTCCTTGGAAGCTGAGTTCTTGCCGAGGAAGTCATGGCGTGCCTGCAAAGTTGCCGCCAAGCATTTGAGAACGTGCGTCTTGCCCGTACCATTCTTGCCAATAAGGACGTTTATCCCTTTGGTGAAATCAAACCGGGTATTTGCAAAGCCTGTAAAATCAGTTAATAATATGCTGTTAATCATTGAATATGTTTCATTTATAACTAAGTAACTACAAAGGTAATTTAAAAAACGGAAGCGACAAACCCGGTTTTAAAAAAGTTATGATTATTAGGCTTATGTTTTAGAACTATCAATGATTTGCCGATAGCACCGGAAACCCGTATCATCGATGAAGCCAGGCTGTATAAAAGTATATTGGCACGTGCCATCTGTAATCCGTTTTGGGATGAAGCTCCCCAACAGGATTCCAATGCCCAATATTCAGTAGGTGAAACCGATGTATCCGGCAGTTCAGTTGCCGAAGCAGCAGCCCGATCGGTTTGTCTTCTATCATTTATCAGATTCGGGTATGAGAAGCATCCGGTTGCCGTAACCAAAGATGAAGAACCAATCGAGGTAGGTAATATCTGGAAAGAGAAGCAACTGCACTCCATTCTGTTTGAAAGGGGGGAACTATCTCTTGAAAAGTATATTACCATTCGTTTCAGTGGAGGCAAGCTTGATTTCAGCCCGCAGGGTTTTTCCCTTATTGACGGCGAGAATCAGACCGAATTTATTGATTCATTCCGTAAATCTGAGGAATTGGACTGGAGTGCCATTGCTACAGATAATGGGTTGGATTATAAACCGTATAACAAGAACAAGAAAAGCAAGCGCTATTTTTCAGATGACTTATGGAGTAAAGGCATTAAGAAATTCAGAATCACTCAGCGGAACAGGTGCTTCGGCTATGTGGAGAATGGCGTTTTTTATGTGTTGAGGTTTGATTTGGACCATGAGTTGAGTGATGTGGGGTGATGCTTTGTACAGTCTTAGTGTTATTTTTAATAAGGATAGTAGTAGGCTGTCCAAAAACTCATATCCTGTTATGTGCATTATGCAATGTTTTAGATAAGAGTCTTTGGGCAGTTTGATTAACACCTTTTTCTATTTTAGTTCTTTTACTAATTCAACAAACAATCAAGATTTATAAAGATTGGTATCTTGCTTATTTCCATATATTTTCAAAGAAAAGTTCAAGGATTACAAATCCTAATACTTATAAGAGGGTGTGTCAAAACTCATTTTTTGAAAATATGAACTTATAATATGAAATTTGAGCATCCTAAAAGGCTAAAGAAAGGGCCGTATCATTACTCAATACAGAGTTTGATACGACCCTTTTAAATATTATAGTTATAATCTGTAACTTTGAGAAGTAGTCATTTTAGTTTTGACACACCCTCAACAGGCTTCATCTATAACTACTTCTAGTATATAAATCTTATGCCCAAGAATATCTGCTGTGTCACAAAGTGATATAATTCTTGCATTTCTTAATTTGAAATCAAGATAAATGATATTCATATCTATTATAATATTATTCATAATAAAAAATCTATAACAAATAAACTTTATATCGAATAAGATTTTAGGAAACTGGTAGTCAATAATCCTGTTTCTTATTCTATAGTTTTTATTTTGATGGAACTAACCTTTATTCGAATTATTCATCAGATATAGTCAAATCTATTATTTAGCAATACCTACATGTGTAAATTTCAATCCAGTAATTGTATTTTGCTGAATAAAATCCATAAATTTATCTGTACAATAATAGCTGTCATCAAATAGACTATCTCGAAATATGATATATGTTCCGATATCTTTTTGATTAAAGACACCATTATTTTCTCTCATCATCCTTAAGATTTCGTCATTGCTTTTAGACTCTATATTTAAGGCGTTTACTGTATTTAATACATTTATAAAGTAATAATCTGAAGAGTTCCCATCCACATTAACAGGCAATACTTCTATTTGTCCTTTTAGCTTTTGGGCGAGCAATAAAGAGGTTCTTTTATTTACTATCAGATGACCGGAAAAATAACAAGAAGCATCAAAATCATCACTTCGTTTGTCTTTCTTTTTTCTTTTATCTCTAAATAGTTCTAAACTAATCCCTTTCCATTCACTGGCGAGTGATTGACCTTTAAAATCCCATATATCTTTATTTAATTCATCGTTTTCCTTGAATACAAAGAACTTATAATTATCAAAGTCTTGTCCAATTTCATATATATTCATAGCTACCAAATTTTTTTGTTAAATAATAAATCTTCTTGTAATCTTTGTAGTTCATTAAGAACTTCAGCTCTTCCACCTAACTTTGAAGCTTTAGAAATCCGCTCATTTACAGTAATATAATATTGATCTGTATGTATTACTCTATGATATGCTCCTGATTGCTTGCTATTAGGATCAATATGTTTAAGGTAAATACCATTTTCAGCACTATTTATATCTATATTATATTTGCTTAGAATATCACGTGCTTGTTTAGCTCTAACATCATCACCAGCTACAATATGATGTGCCGCAGAACCTTTTTCTTTATGCCAAGCTCTATTCGTCATTCCTTTTTTCTCTAATTCCTTCTGTGCTTTGCGCATGTTTTTTTTCAGTTCTTTGGTACATGACAGCCCTAATACATCTGTTAAACTATTGTTATCAGACACATAACTATAATGCGTTGGATTTCCTCCTAATAATCCAATAGGGTCTTGAGAAATGTAAGATCCAATATTTGCATCATAATATCTGAATCTATTATAATACAATCCAGTCTCAATATCCTCATACTGTCCTTGGAATCTGAACGGACAATCAAACTCCGTTCCCTTATCAACGGCAAGCACTTTTCCGTAAATGTCCAGCGTGCAGCCCCAAGTCTTGTTTCCCTGTCCATCGTACATCTGGATGGGTGTACCCAAGTAGTCGGACACGATGGAATACTGTTTATCACCCTGAATCTTTGCCGTTGGTACAAACGTACCTGCCTCGAACACCCAAGTAGTAATATCTTCTACCGGTTCTTTTGGAAGGGTGTTTCCCTTTTCGTCTGATTGTAAGCCAATAGCTTTATAGCTCCACTCATGTATAGGTACGTTTCCGTCCCATACCCAGCGTGTAACCTTTCCGAAATACTGCTTGGCGGTGCGGCGTCCCAATGCATCGTAACGGAATTCCACCGGTCTTCCGTCCGGACGCACGACCTTCTTCAGCATTCCGTTGGACGTCCATTCGTAGAGCCATCCCGTACCCGTTGCCAGACAACGGATGCCGCGTTCCTTCTCCATGCGCTTCCGGTCGTACCTTACACCCGTTTCCTGCAACTGCTTGAACTCGCGGAAAATGAGGTTTCCCTCATCGTCGTAGTGATAGAAACAATCCGGGTCCTCCAAAAGTTTTCCACAGGCACCGTATTTGCGGTCCTTTCTGTCCGGAGTCCCGAAGAGGTTACCCACGAAGTCCGGCACGCGGTAAATCACGTCCGTTTCCGAGCCTTGGGTGGTTTCCTGCCGGATGAGGAAGTCGAAACGGTCGTAATCGTAGCGCATGACCGTTCCGGTCAGCTCGTTCTCCTTGGAAAGCAGGCGGTTGGCAATGCCCCACTCATAGCGGTATGCTCCACGCTCGATGCCTCCCGACCGGACCGACTTGCGCACCTCGCGCCCGAAACCGTCGCGCTCGGTGCAGACTGTTACGCCACCGGAGAAGGTGCGCTGCACCTCCAGCCCCGTATTGTCACGCACCCACGATGCCTGCCAGCCTTCGCCCGCCTGCATGGTCTGCAGGTTGCCTTCCCGGTCATAGGTATGACGGATGTCCGCTCCCAGACTGCTGGTGATGCGGGTGCAGTTGCCTTCGCTGTCATAGGTACGGCTGACGGTGTGTTCTCCCTGCCTTTCCTCTGTAACCAGTCCCGTCTTCCTGTCACGGGTGAACTCCAGCAGATTCTCGCTGTTCTTCGCCTTGACAAGCATGCCGTCCTTGTCATACGTGTAGAGGGAGACCTCCCCGTCATACTGTTCCTCCTTCAAGATATTGTCCAGTCCATCATACTGGTATTCCGTCCATTTTCCTCCGGGACGGTTCACACGGGTGACACGGCCCGCACCGTCGCGCTCGTACTCACGCCGCAGACCGTCGAAGCCGGTTTCCGCAACGACCTGTCCCAGTCCGTCCAGCTCGAAGAAATAGTTGTCGCCCGCCTCATTGCCGATGCGCCGGAGCTGCAACTCGCTGTTGTAGCCGAATGTAATCCAGTGTCTGTCCTGCTCGCGGCTTTTCAACACCCCCAGCGCCCCATAGGTGAACCTGACCTCGCGGATGTTGTCGCTGGCATGTATCATGTTCCCCATGGCATCGTACTCAAACCGGTGCACGTTGCCGTCCGGTTCTTCCAGCCGTATCAGGTTGTCCGCACGGTCGTAGGCATAACGGGTCACGTTGCCTTTCACATCCACCGCCTGCACAAGCCTTCCCCTGCCGTCGTATTCCCACCGGCGGAACAGCCCGTTGGGGAATTGCAGCAATTCCAGGTCGTACCTGTCGTTGAACGTGAGCGTGTAAACCCGGCCCTGTCCGTCCGTTATGGTACGCAATACGCCTCCCTCGTAGGTATATTTCACAGTTTCTCCGCCCGGTGTGGTCCGGCTGACAACCCGATCCTGTCCGTCATAGTCCCATGAAAGCCTTTTTCCACCCGGAGTGTAGAGCGAGACGAGGTTGCGATTGCCGTCGTAGTCCAGGAAGGTGTCCTCCCCGTTCTCGTCCGTAATCCGGACCGGCTGGCCGAACTCGTTGTAGGCGGTCTTACGGGTATAGCCTTCGGGATTGACCGTGACCTCCAGCTCCTGAAAGCTGTTGTATTGGTGACGGGTAATTCCTCCGTTGGCATCCACTATCTTATAGATGAGTTTGTCCTTACCGTAATAATATTCGGTTTCGGCATTTTCCCCGTTACGGATATGGGTATATCCCTTGCCGTAACGGATGAAATATTCCATCACGCCTCCATCGCCCCATGTATGCACACAGCGGGCATTCTCCCCCTTACCTTCATATTCCCAGTGGAAGGACATACCCCCTTGGTTGGTGAGCCGTACCAGCAGGTGTCCGCCGGAATAGACGAAATGCTTGCTGACATCCAGCGCATCCAGCGTTTCCACCATGTCGCCCCGGTCATCGTAACGGTAGCGGACCAGCTTCACCTCCTCACCGTCCTGATTTACGGAAACGCAGAATACCCGTCCCGACTCGTCGGTTTCCACTTTCAGGAATTCTCCCCGTGAGGATATGATTCCTGCCAGCCTTCCCCCCGAAGCGTATTCGAAGCGGAGCCGGAATCCGTCCTTCGTGGAAATGCCTGACACCATGCGGTAGCCGAAACGGTTTTCAGGACCGTCAAAGCGGTATTGCAGTCCCCGGATGTCTGTAAGCTGATAACCCTGAGCGTCAAGCGTCCAGAACAATTGTTCCTTGCGGTCAAAATGGGATTCTCCAAGTTTCAGCGCGGGCAGGAAAGACTCCCGTCCGTCAGCATGGCGGAATGCGAACGCCCCTTCCTCCAGCTGCCGTATTCCCAGATTGTAACTGTGGTGCCAGTTGTATCCCAACGGACCGTCCACGGCGGCATCACTGTAATAGGTACGTTCCCATACGACGGGAATCGGACCCGGAAGCTCAAAGTCCACATTCGTGTGATAGACCCTGCCCGTAGCAGCGTCCACCGGTTCACCGAAAGTCTTGCACTTGATGGGCTGGAGAATGTCCGCCAGCCTGTTCATGCCTTTTTTCCTCAGCCTGTCGATCAGGTTTTGGAAGCGGTCGCCTATCTTCTTCCACATCTTGCCCAAGCCTTTCAGTCCGAACTTCATCGCCAGCGCAAATACATCAATGGTAGGCGGTCCTCCCACAAGCACGGGATTTCCTGCGGATGTGATGGTGGAGAGCATGGAAGTGGGGGCAAGCAGGGCCTTACTCACCTTCTTGGGCTTCCCCTTGCGGGGAATCGTCGGTATTCCCACAATGTTGCATGAGAGTGCCGGATGTGTGAGGGAGGAACAAGGCGCACCGTCCGCCAGGACAGTGGAACTGCCCATCCACATCTCGGACTCGGACATACCGCTGACCAACGGGGCCGGATGCAATACAAATGCCGGCAGATGTACGATGCCGATACCTGCCTGCGCAATCCACTGGTTATGCACCTTGACCGACGGAGCCATACTCTTGAGGATGTTGCACGCCACTCCGGCCACTCCATCAGCCGCAGGCGGCATGGCAGCCGCCATGCCGGCCATGAGGTCTGCCATGAGGTCGTACACCTTGCCTACATGAGGCACAGGCATGATGGGAGAGGGAGGGGTAACGGTAGGATGCATGTCTATCCCGATGGACAAGTCGCCGAACTTGGCGACAGGCATACCCGGCATGGAAGGAAGGATTCCGCCCAGACCCGTCTGAATCTCGTCCAAAGCCGCCTTGGAGGCTGAAAAAAGGTCGGCAAAGCCCCGTCTGACGCTGCTGTTACCGGCGGCGTCAGCTATATTCTTGAACACATCTGACATGGTGAGAATTTTTTAGAATGTGAAAAAGAGACAACCGGGCGTTCCAACCGGCACACTCCGGCTGTCCCTGTAAGGACTTACCTATGCATCCTGTGCATAGTCGCTGTTCCAGTCGTTCTCGTCATCCCCTTTTGTACCTTCCAACTTGATGACAAAACTCTTTGCCGGGAAATAAGGAGTCAGGTGAATGTCGAGGAAAATACGGTCTTTCTGCTTCGGATCGCGCTCGAAACGAAGAATCTTGAATTTCTCAATCAAGCGTCCGGGACCCTGTATGCTATCCAAAAACTTGCTGATCTGACCACGCAAATCCCTTTCCGCCTTGCTGTTCCAGTTCTCAAAGGCACGGCGGTTGAGGAAATCCATCAGCACTTTCGTTACCCAATCGAACACACGGACTACGGAATAGGTCTGCAATCCCAAGTTGTCCCCATTGAACAATGTCTTGGCAGAGAAAGCCATCACCTTGCCGTATTCCTTCACCATCGGAATCAGGCCAATCTTCTCGATTTCGGAAATCTCGCTTTTTTTCAGGTTGAAGGCAACCCCGTCCACCTCGCTCATGGAACCATACTTCTTACCGGCGGTAACCTGTGCCATTACCGTCTTGTACACACTGCCAGCCAATGCCGCAGAAGGAGGAATCAGCAAGTCTTCGGTTTCGCCCAGTTCCGCATAGCGTCCCCGTCCTACCAGATAGTTGCAGGTCATACATACGTTGGACTTGTACACATCGCCTCCCGAAAGATTGGAATCAAAGAACATTTCAATGACATCATCCGGCTTTTCCAGATCAGCGAAATCCGTGTAAATCATCACCTTGTTGTCATGCGCAATCTTTGCCCATTTTTCAACAACCTTGTTGGAACCCAAATATCCCGGGATAACCAGCAGGGAATAGTTGGTACGCAAGTCCAAACGGTCATAATTCGCACGAAGCTCGTTTGCAATGGCATCGATAAAGAAGGAGTTGTCCAAATCGGTAAGCTGGCTCATCGAAGCGTTTACAATGGAGATATTCTTGATCTTGTCGGAATCCGTATTCTTGTAGAAGAGCATGACCGTGCGGTAGGACTTCTCCAACTGCCTGACCTCTTCCACCGCTTTCAGCTGGTTTTGGGATAGCAGACCGGACACCGCCGCAGACTTCTTCTGGCACAGTTCCACCATCTCGCTGATGGATTTGTTGCCTTTCAACATATCGACCCACATCTCAAGCCGTTTTTCCAGTTCCTTGCGCTCAGCCGCCCGTTCGGGGTCGGAAAGGAATATGTTCCGCCGTGCCTTACGCTCCGGATTCATGTTCTGTATGCCGTCCACGGAAGATTCCAAGACATTGAAACCGCCAAACTTAGCTAGAATCTGCAATTCAGCGTTCAGATTTTTGGACTGCGCCACAGCCTGTTGCTGCTGTACGGCTGCTTCTCTTTGTGTATTCTGTTCGCTCATAACTATCATTCATTAGTGGGGTTAGACTTCTCATTGTTCTTCAAATCGTCCAAAATGGCAGAAATCGCATTGACAAACGCTCCACGTGTCTCCGGATTTTCCAGCACCCGTTGCAGCACCTTGTTGGAACGCAACGACTTCTCCATCCTGTCCGCAAACTGCTTTTCCGCATTCAGGCCGGACAAGAATGTACTCTGTTCCGTCATTTTCCTGACAGAAAAATCACCGACATTGTGGAAACGGAAATTTTCCTCTACGGGAGCACCGTCCGCATCCGCGAACTCGATATCTATTTCCGGCCGGAAATGTGCAAAGACTTCGTCAATGTTGGTCAGACCGGCAACCACTTCGGGAGCCACCGGCTCATCCTTCGTCAGCTGTTCCACCAATAAGGTTCGATTTTGTGGAATTTCCGCAATACCTTCGGAAGCGTCAATCTTCACTTCGTTTCCGCCGATTCCATAATTACCAAGATCCATACTTATTCAATTTTAAATTTAAAATATATATTAATTAAATCTCGCTCAACTGAAAAAACTTCCCCTTCTTCTGGCCTTCGCCTGCTGCATATCCGGATTGTCCACCAGTTCCTTCCAATCCTCCCCAATCCATTCGCAGAGCTGCCGTTCCAATATCCCGACATCAATCGGAGCACGAACCAACCTTCCCGTATGAAGAGCCAGATACGCCGCATAAACGAACGTGGAACTCCGCCTGATTTCGGCAGAAAGGTAGCTGCCGCCTGCCAGGGCAAGCAAAAAATATTCGAAAGCCTGTTCCATCTTTCCATCCTCATAGCGCAGGAAACCACACATGCGATAGCCTTCCATGACATAATAAGGGTCCTTTTGCATGACGGCTTTTTTAGCCATCATGTCATACAAGGCAACCGCTTCCTCCCGCTTTTTCCCGGCTGTCAGAATGGCCGCTTTCATGGAAACAGCCATTTTCCAATAACTATATCCTGCCGTTTCACCGCCCTGCATCGCCTTTTCCGCCTCCCGGACGGTTTCGTCGCTGTATTTCATGCTATGCTTATATTCCCTGATAGCATAACATGCCTCGGATGCGATAAGCAGAGCGGAAATCCGGATATTCGTATCCTTTATTTCCTGTGCAATATCCAACAGTTTTCGGATTTCCCTGTCCAATAATTTCCAATCCTGCTTTTGTGTAGAATCCATGACAACCGTAACCTGCTGCTTGAACCGATTTTCAGGTGCAATCAGGTCGTTACCGCTATCCGACCGTGCCATCCGGTTATGCAAAGCCGCCGCCATATCGAACCGCGGGCGTATGCAAACCACTTCCCGAGACTCACCCAATCGGATACTCCTGTTCTTTTTCAAGTCAATGGTTGTCATCCGGATTCCCTGCGGGACACCTTCTTTCAGCACATTGCCGAACCATCCTGTCCGGGAATACCCCCTTTCCTGTTCCGGAGGAAAGTACAGACAGAAAAAGGCATCATCCAACCGGGAGATACATGCCTTGAAACGCAACATCTCTCTCCACAAGTTGCCCGCCGTATGCTCAACCGACACATCAGGAATGTATTCTTCCTTCAGCAACCCGTCGTGCCTCAGAGCCCTAAGAATATCATACTTCTCCTCAACCTTTTCTGAAAACCAACCCGCATATTCCTGCCAGAGCTGTTCAGTGTATTCCTCGTCATCCCCCCTGTACGGTGTATCAAAACGAAAGAATATGTCATCGAACTGCCCTACCGGAGAACGTTCTATTTCCAGAAACCTGTCCACCAAGTCCACATCGTTCTGCCCGACAATCCATACAGACAGTTTCCAGTCCCTGTTGCCGACTATGTCCGCCCAGTAATCGACCGCTTTGTAATATTCCTGTATCACAGATGCAGATGCTCCCATAGCCAACCGAATTATGAGTTAAACTTTACTATTCCTCCCGAAACCGTTACGTTTCCCTTTCCCTCTATCATCAGATTTACACCGTTGACCGTTCCGTTCTTTGCAGCAACATCGTAATCCTTTGTCGCTTCCTGTTTGATATTGGTACCGCTGCTGCTAATTATACTCTTTTCGCTGCTGAGTACCATACATTCGTTGCCGGACAGCAATGTTACACTTTTCCTGCCTTCGAGAGCAATAGTATCGGCCTGCAAGCCTATCGACTTATCATCCATTACGATGACCGATTCCGCCTCGTTGGTAAGGGTAATGCTTCTTTTCGCCATGACGGTAATGGCATTCGTGCCATCCAACATGATCAGCTGTTTTCCCGTCTGGTCGGTAATAACGATGCTTCCCGTTTCATCATCGAAAACGATGGCATTGCCGCTGCGTGTGATAATGCTCTTGACCTTGTTGTCCTTGTCCCCTCCTTTACCTGAACCGGAATGGAACACCGATCCCGTAACATAGGGGCGGTCCGGGTTGCCATGCTCGTAGCTTACCATAACCTGATCGCCGACTTCCGGAACAAATACCCATCCGCGATTCTTGGGAACCGCACCACTTACTCCCGCATTAGGAGTCTGCACCCTGATCCAATTGGTTGTCTTGCCGTTTTTCTGCCAGTCGAAAGCCACTTTCACACGTCCCTGTCCCTTGTTGTCGTTGTTTTCTTTCACCGTAGCCAGTTCCGGCAACGCCAACGGCCGCTTCACATCGGGAACAGGAATATGTACCGTACCGTCCGGCACACCGACAAAACTATTGGAGTAATGTCCGTCACGGCGTACCTCATGCTCAATCCCGACAATACGGAACTTGCCTAAAGGAGGCAGTTTCATCCTGTCGGGGAAAGAAACATCGATGATTTCACCAATCCTTATCCGGCAAGTCTTTCCTATGCCTTTGATGTTCAGAAGATTGGCACCAGACGCATTCTTTACAATCCTCATCTGTTCGTCCAGTTCCGCCTTGTCCGTTACATGGGGGTCGGCAGCCGAGGTCGTTTTTGCGGTATATGCCTTCTCAGAGCAGCTGTGTGCAATAGACTGAAGGTCGTTCATGCCATCCGGTTTGGCAGGCGTATCCGCATTATGCTGTTTGTTCTCCTGCGCTACATAATCGTATCTTGCGGATTTACCCGGTACCAGATTGGCAACCAGACGTACTTCCTCCAAATCCATGTCATAAACAATCTTCTCCGTATTGTCCCTGTCAGGCTTGCCGAAATAAACTTTCGTCCCGTCATAATAGAACCACTCCCCATAAAGAGCCGAAAGGCGATTCATAAAGTCAAAGACACTCTCGTTATACTGCGCCATGTAGGGTATGGGCGTTGCATACTTGGGATTGGAAACCAGATTGACCTTTCCATACTCCTGCGTCGCCTCCTTTATTATGGTAGAGAGGGACTGATCCATCCAAGAATCGAGTGTCCTGTTGTTCTCATACAGTATCGTAGGGCTTGTTCCGTGAATGGCCACTCCGCCTGTCTCGCCCATGCTTCCAACCATTTCCACTTGAGTGATGATTCCCTCGAAGTCATAACTTTCACCCGTCTGCCTATGGACAAATGAAATGCTGGCAGTCTCCCCGATGTAGCCGATGAATTTTTCCGGGGTCTGTTGGAACGTATTGTTAGGCGACAGATAATTCACCACCACAGTGAAGGTGTGATGCCGGTTGAAACCCTGACGGAGATGCAGTGAAACGAATTTCTGTTCTTCTCCTTTCACGGTTACTTTAGTAGCCACCAAATTCAGAAAACTTGCTCCCATACTCTTAAACTATGATTTTAAATAAATAATCCGACTGGTCGGTATGTTTTTTGGTGCCGAAATAACCGGAATTGGTATATTCCGGCACCTTAAAACTTTGATTAGGAAACAACCATTAGTTGTTTTCCGGCCAATCCTGTACAAATGTAGCCTCGTCCATCTTCACGGTCTGTGCAGAAATGGCGAACTTGATTGTCATCGGATAAGGGTTAGCCACATTCAGTGCCTCTTCGTAATCCACCACATAACCATTTTCGAACACCAATTCCTTCATTTTGGCATCTTCATCCGCTTTCTTGAAGACGATGTTTCCGTTTACGGGCTGGTACTGCTTGAACATCTTATCCAGCACAATGGTATCGGGAGTTGATTCGATTTCCACATAGATTGTGCCACCATAAATGTCAGATGCCGGACGGCCTTTGGGGTCCACATCACGATTGAACTTAACTCTCCAGGTCAGTACATCAAACTCTCTTGAGTCCGAAAACTTAAATGACGCTTTAAATGCCATATTCTCAAAGTTTTAAATTAAAAAATAAGTTGATTTTGAAATATCCGGTCAAAGGAGGCCTGCTACAGTCCTATCTTTGTCCTTCAATTTCTGCGCCCAATATATGGCATTTTCTGAAAACTACAAAGAACTTTTGATGATTTTTTCTTGTTTTTACCGAAAATATGCCCATAAGCATAAAAAAAACGCTGCCAACAATAGCCGAATTATTTTTTTTGCCTTATATTTGCAATGTTCTCCTGCGCAATTTTTAAATCTTACGATTATGGAAACAGGAGTTGGTTTCATCAATCTTGATGATTCTGTAAAAATTGCGCTTAACATAGCACTTGCAGTGGCTCGTGAAAATGCGAACGAGTGTTATACACCCTCGCATTTGTTGAAGGCTCTACTTCATAAAGATGTAGGGTTAAGAGATTTTATAATAAGTATAGGCAAGGATTTAGGCTATCTGGAGGAATGGGCGGATGTGTATATCGAACAATGCCCGAAATCCACCCAGTTGTCCGAAATCAAGCCTTCGGAACGGATTGACGCCGTTTTCCGTGCCGCAGACGATGCACGAATCCAGTTCGGGCTGTTCGACATCAATCCCATCTGTGTGCTATTGGCACTGGCAAAGCCCGGTGTCGCTTTTTCCAGCGACCAGCTCAGGTCTTTCCCCATTCTGGAAAAGGATATCCATTCCATATATATAGGTAACGGGCAGCCGGCATGTCCTTCTGCCGCCACGGAGAAGTCCTATGCCCCGACTTCCGCCTCATCCTCTTTCTTGGGCAAATACTGTGTGGATCTAACCGAAGATGCGGCCAACAAGCTGCATCCGGTCATCAACCGCGACCGTGAAAACCGTATGGTCATGGAGATACTGGGAAGCCGGAGCAAGTCCAATGTCCTGATTGTCGGTGATGCCGGAGTAGGAAAGACAGCACTGGTTTACGGACTTGCCTGGGACATAGTCAGCCATAAAGTACCCTCGTTTCTGGAAGAAACCCGTATATTTGAACTGGACAATGCCTCCCTGATTGCGGGAGCCACCTACAAGGGGGAAATCGAGGACCGCCTGAAAAACATCCTGAAAGAATTGCGGAATATCGACAATGCAATCCTGTTTATTGACGAAATCCATGTATTGCTGGACAACCGACAAGGAAATACCGGTGCGGGAAATGTATTGAAATCCGAACTGTCGCACGGCGACCTGACCGTTATCGGTGCCACCACCATTGACGAATACCGCAAAATCATCGAGCCGGACCATGCTTTCAGCCGCCGTTTCGAGGTCATACAGGTAAGCGAACCGGACATAAAGTCCGCTATCCAGATGCTACACTCCGTACAGAAACAATACGTGGACTACCATCATGTAAGAATCAGCAACGAAGCCGTAGCCGAATGTGTCCGTCTTGCCAAACGGTATATCAAAGACCGCCGTCTGCCTGATTCCGCCATCGGTCTGCTGGACATGACGCTCTCCGCCATCAAGATGGTCAATGAAACAGGAAAGAAGAATGTGGAGACCCTGCTGTCCGGGCTGGATGAAATAGAAAAGGACGAAAAGGACCTTCAGGAAAAGACCGAAGAACTGAAAACGCTGCTTTTCGTAATGCACAACAAATTAAGCCCCATCCTTTTAGGAGTCATACCCGATGAAGCGGACATCCATGAATTGCAGGAGTATGAAGAACTGACCGGCTATCTGAGAAACGCATTGAACGTCCTCCTCCAATTTGCAGAGAAGAAAATAGAGGAGGTGGGTATCTATGAGGTAGCCGCCGTTGTCGCCAGCAAGACAAGCATCCCCATCGGCAAGATACAGTCGCAGGAAAAGGAACGGCTACTCAATATGGAAGATTATCTGAGGCGACGCGTCGTCGGACAGGACCAGGCCCTGAAGACATTGACGGATGCCATCCTGGAATCCCGTAGCGGCATGAACAAGCCGGGACAGCCCATCGGCTCCTTCTTCCTGCTGGGACCCACCGGTACCGGCAAGACCGAACTTGCCAAAGCACTGGCGGAGGCACTGTTCAATGACGAGAAATCCATGATCCGCTTCGACATGTCCGAGTTCAAGGAAGAACACTCCGCCGCCCTGCTGTACGGAGCGCCTCCGGGATATGTGGGATATGAGGAAGGCGGCATGCTGGTCAATAAAATACGGCAACAGCCATACGCCGTTGTCCTCTTTGATGAAATAGAGAAAGCGCACCCGTCCGTATATGACATTTTCCTGCAAATCATGGACGAAGGAAAACTGCATGACCGTCTGGGCAAGGAAGGGGATTTCTCCAACTCCATCGTGCTGTTCACATCCAATGTAGGAAGCGAGTGGCTGACCAAGCAACTTGAGTCCGGCAATGTTCCGTCAACCACCCAGATCATGGAGGTGATGGGGCAGTATTTCCGTCCGGAGTTTCTGGCACGCCTGTCTGAAATCGTTCCGTTCTCCCCCATCCGCGAAGACATACTCCTGAAAATATTCGACATACAGTTCAATGGAGTCAGAAAGCTTCTGGACAAGCAGGGTATCGGCATCACCATCAGCGATGATGCCCGTAAGATGCTTGCACACAAAGGATTCACACCCAAATACGGTGCCCGCCAAGTGGCCGGTGTAATCCGTAACTATCTGCGCAGACCGATTTCACGGCTTATCATCAACGAGGAGCTGGGCAAAGGAAAAAGTCTGGAGGTAGGTCTGGACGAACAGAATGAATTAACCTGGAATATTCACCAATAATCAAGTATCGTATGTTTGGATATACCGTATTCTTAAAGATAGGCAACCTGGCTGCCTCCTCACTGACCGACATGTACAAGGACAGCTACCAGCTCATCGGTTGCGAATTCGGATTTGCCCAAGGGATAGATATCAAAGGGCAGGCACAGACCGAGGTAAAAGGCGGCACGTTTTATGTAACCTACCCTCATCTTCCCAACCGTGACATGATCCAGTGGATGCTGGATGCCCGTAAATACCAGAGCGGAGCCATCGTAGTTCATGACAACCAAGGCTCCACACTCGAAAAGATACTCTTTGAGAAAGCGACTTGTGTGGATATGGAAATCAGCTATATCCGGCAAGGCAAAAGCTATATTGCGACCAAACTGACCGTACAGGCACAGAAACTGGCATTCGGTACAGAGGAGTTTGAAAATCAGTGGGTGTTTTAAAAACAGCAACGTTATGGGACTTTTTAATTTTTCGCAAGTGGACAGCAACGTGAATGTCATATTCAGCGTTGACGGCGACGAATATGCAGTGGAACAGTTCAAAATAGGTTTTCACCAGCCAGTAGATAACCTAAAGAACCAACCGGAAGGCGAAGTGCGTGGAGGACGAATCATGATAACCCTTTCGCAGACGGTGAAAAGCAACATCTACGGATGGGCTGTGAAACCGTGGGTGAAAAAGAACGGGGCAGTTCTGTTCAAGACCGGAACGTCCGGGGTGATATTTGAGGTGGCATTTACGAATGCGTATTGTGTCAATCTGAAACGGGTTGTCGAAGCTTTGGGGCAAGGATTGTCAACTACTTTGATTCTCTCTCCTGAGAGTGTAAGCGTGAATGGTATTGAATTTGATAATCGGTGGGTAAAATAAATGATATGCCTAATTATGTAAAAGAATATATATCCATTGAAGAGTTTTTGATTTTACAACAATGGAAAGTACCTTATACAGGCTTTATTAAGGGGGTAGGATATACTTATCCCCAATATGATGCTGTAGAGTTTCCTTTAGACTGGTCTATTCCTAATTGGACGTTTGGAAATTATATTTCACATCCATTAGCTATTCAAATAATTGATACATCTCCTGAAGCTGTTTTTCAAAGTATGAATTATTCTGAACAAGATATATTAGATTGCATTAAAAAAGAGAATGGAAACAAGACGATTACGTTTACTATTGGTAATGAATCTATAACAGTTCCTTCTGATAATTATCAAACTCATATAAAAATAGATGATTTTGATTGTAGTGTAAGAATTGGTATAAAAGATAATATTACAGGTAATTTAATATTGAAAAGAATACCTTTCAGTAAAATTAGAGAAGAATTACAAAAACGTTATAGTAAAAAGCATAAAGATTTTGGTGACAGAATTACAAAAGACCTCATTATAGATACATCTATAAGTTGTATAGACGCAAGTGCTGATTGGGCATACAATATTATGCTGGATAGAGGAAAATATATGCCATATAATAGTCGTACTATAACAGGAAAGAGGGTTCGTTTGAAAAAAACAGGAGATATTGTTATCAGGTCTAAATGGTGGAATTTCACTACAAATGCAAAGTATTTAAATTATCTTAGAATAAGTGGTAAATTTATAGGTATTACAGGAAATGTTATTTCTATATCTAATGCTATAAAGAATGTAGAAGAAAATCCCAATACAAAAACAGTAACTAGTCTTATTACAAAAACAGCAATAATAGGATTGGGATTCATTCCTGTTTATGGATGGGCTATCGCTATTGTTGCAGGAGTTGCCGATGGCCTGTATGGGGATACTTTTTATGATTATGTAGATGATTTAGTAAATGAATAGATAAAATGAAAGTTATAGATTATTTGTTTTTTAAATTTTATAAATTTTGGCAGCGCAGTTCCATATCGGAAATATCAACTTATGCAGCTATTTTACTTCTTTCTGTATTCTTGAATTGTAATATCCATACAATATGGGGATTATTGGAATACTATAAATTGGCGATACATCCAACAAAACTCATGTATAATATTTCTTTATGTGTAATTTTTATATTATTATGCTTTTATTTAGGGTGGCATAAAAGATATAAAGCTATTATAGAAAATTATGAAAGACGTTTGCATAGTGGAAATTTATTGATTATTATAATATATATGTTTTTATCTCTGTTTTTGTTTGTTGTATTATCTTTCTGGAAAAAAAGTGTTATTTGATAGTTATGAAACAATATAAAACATTAATTATTTATGCAATTTCCAATGACCAATCAAAGAAGTCATTGGAAGAAGAACTGGAGAAATACGGACTGGAACGGGTAGGAACGCAAGACATCTTTGTCCTTCCCTTAGAGGAATACCGAACAAAGGTACAGGCATTCAAAGCCTACCTGCGAGCCTATTCGCGCAAGCATCTGGACAGCCAGGACACGGTACTGTTCGTTGAATCACGCATGAACGAGGAACGGACTCTGACAACCATGCTGCAAACCAATCTGATGAGTGAAGAAGAATAAAAAACATAAGGATATGAGTGCACAATCGTATATCAAGTTCTGGACAGCCGAACCCTCGGAGCATGAGGAAGTGCAGGCATACGACCTGCTGGGCTACGAGTATGACTTCCGGAAAGAAACCACTCCTAACGGAAAGGTAACCGGGAAGACCTACGGCGGTAAAATACGGGTAAGCATTGCCGGATTTCCTACAGAGGAACTCTTGGAATGGATGTTCAATTCAAGAATCCTGAAGGACGGAGAGGTGATGAACACTTCCGGCCTGCCCGGTACTCCCAAAGAGATCATCCGTTTCAAGGGAGCAAAATGCCTTGATTTCAAGGTGCATTCAACAACCAAAGAGAGCCGTATATCACTATTCATCCACTTCCGGGAAATGGAGACCGGCGATTCGTGTCACTTAAACTTATAATCATGAACTGGTTCACTTCATTGTTCAAAAACAAAAAATCTTCAATGCCAGATGACCGCTACGTGATGCGGCTGTCCGTCTGCCATGAGACATACAGCATTGAAGAATTCGACCTGCAATTCAAGCGGAATACAGACCGTGACGGATTGCCTGAAGGTGAAGCCTACGGCGGATTCGTCACCTGTACCCTCAGCGGGATGCCGGGTGACGAGCTGTTGAGATGGGCCGCATACAGCCACTCCCGTGAAGACGGCGAAATACGGATCTACCAGAAGGACCAACCTGACCAACAGGCGGCATTTGCCTTGCGCTTTGTGGAAGGGAACTGCATCCGCCTGCAACGCAAGGTTGACCGTATATCCAATTCCAGCAGCATCGTCCTTCTGTTTGCCGCAAGAACACTGAAGTTCATAGACGAAGAATTTGAAAACGAATGGCACTGATAAGTATGGAAACAAAGTTTTGCAAATTGCCCCTGGATTTTGAAGCCCTGCTCAGCGAGGATGTGGAAAACAGCCGTCTTGCATCCTGCTCGGAAATCGAGTCCATCGACCAGTTTATCGAACTGCTGATCAGTACGGCTCCCGGCGAACATGCCTTTGACAAGGAGTTCGGCTGTGAGATCTTTTTTCTCGACTTTGAAAGCATTGTCTCACACACCCGTTGGGAAGGACAATTCTCGGAATACATAACCAAGGCAATTACCCGGCACGAGAAGCGGCTTACGGGTGTAAATGTACGTGTCATCATTGATGACACCACCCGACAGGACAATGTATTTGACGCTCCTGCCGTAAAGAAACGTGTACAAGTATATGTATATGGAACCCTAGTACATACCGGAGAAAAACGGTGTTTCTATTATGTAATCTATTTAGGACCGATTTCAACCCGATGAAAGGATTATGAGTACAGAAAAATACAATAAAGAGCAAATCAGAAACCGTATGCTGAAATACGCTGCGGCTTTCTGGGGAATAAAAAAGGCGGAAAACTTCGACCCGGTTGTCAAGCTCCTGCTGGAAGCGTTGTCCAACGAGATATATATGCTGGGAGAGGATTTTACCGCCATCGAGACAAGGCTGCTGGAAAAGACCGCCCGAATCCTTACTCCGGACATCCTTACCTCACCCTTTCCCGCACACGGCATCGTACACGCCTATCCCATAGAACCGTGTTACCTGATAACCCGGGAATCGGGCATGTATTACGAGAGCGACTCGCTTACCCGGAAGCTATCGACCGGAAGCGTATCGTTTTATCCTGCCTGCGATACCCTGCTGCACAAAGCCGACGTGAAATATATGGTCTGCGACGACCTCCTCTACCGGATAGCCCCTACCTTGGAGAAGACCATGATTGCCCGTGCAGAGACAAGGATGTCTCCGCGTACCGTCTGGTTAGGAATGGCGGTGGATGAATCCATTTCCGACCTTGAAGACTTTTCGTTCTATCTGGATTTTCCCAACCTTACTGAAAGCTATGAATATCTGCTCCTGCTCCCCTGTACGGAATGGTCCGTAGAAGGAAAAACAGTCGTGATGGAAAGGGGAATCCATGAAAAGACAACCATACAGAAAGAACCAACCCGTGCCTTTTTCCAAGACTATGACGTGATGTACGTCATAGACAAGGAAGTCATGGATATTTACAGCAAACATTTTCTGAAGGTATCGCAGTCCTTTCCACTCGACGGTTCCTGCAGGAAAAACCTTCCGGACACCCTGCGGTCCTGTTTCAAAGAGGCTGTTCTGGAGAAGATGCAGGACAAGCTGGTATGGGTGAAGATACAGTTCCCCGCCCATTTCACTGCGGAAGTCCTTGAAGAACTCCATGCCGGCATCAACATCGTGCCTGTAGAGAACAAGACGCTTCACGAACAGACGACCACCCTTGAGGAAACTTTCAGGGTGATACCCTTGCGCACGGGCAGCTACGAATCCCTTCTGTCCGTACACAGCGTGAAGGACTCTGACGGAAAGAACTACCATGAACTCCTCTATCCCGCAAAGGATTCCACGGAAAGCTATGGAACCTACTCCATCCGCAAAGGAGGATGCGAGCGTTTCGACTCCCGTTCCGCCAAGGAGCTGCTCGGCTATCTGTCCGACCTGCTGGATGACGAGACCCATGCCTTCAATGCCGTATCAAGCATCAAGCTACAGGCACTTACCATCCAGATGGAGCAGCTGATGGCGCAAATGAAACAGACGGCAGACAACATGAACGAGTTCAGGGAAACACCTTATTACCTTATGATTGACGAACTGTCCGGCAAAGGGCAGATTACCGTCAAATACTGGACAACCAACTGTGAGGTAGGAAACCGGATACAGGCAGGCGTAAACCTGTCCCCCAACGCCACCACTTACCTGGACCCGAAGACACTGGCTCTGGTCAGTACCACCTACGGCGGGAAACAAGCCCCCCAAAACAGAGAACGGATTGACATCTACAAATACGCCTTCATTTCGCACGGCCGTGTCCTGACACAGAACGACATAGCCAGTTTCTGCAAAAAAGAACTCGGCGAACTGCTGGTGCGTACAGAAATCCGGAACGGGGTGGAAATCAGCCCGATGCCGCACGAAGGACTGATCCGAACCAAAGAAGTCCATCTGATTCTTGGAACGAAACTGGATGAGCTTTCGCAGGAAAAACAAATGAAGGACAACCTGCGTACCAAACTTTCGGCCTGTTCGCCGGACACATTCAACTACCGGATATTCATAGAATACAATAAAGCATAAATACCATACTTATGAACCCAGTTACCCAACATCTCATTTCATCGTACCTGCTGATACCGCTGCTGACCGTGATTTTCGGAATCGCAGCCTATTTTATCGCACGCAAGAACAAGCTGCTCAACAACAAAAAACTGATTGCGTATCTGCTGCTGTGCGGCATAATCCTTGCCCTGCCCGGTCTGTCCGGATTCATGGACTATAACTTCATGCCCTATGCCTATATCCTGCTAGTCATCCTGTACTGGACTGCCGGATATTACAACCGGCTCATCCTTCGCAAAGTGTTCGCATCAAGCAAGGAAATGCCTTCTTTCGGCATCCAATGTCTGCTGACGGTTACGGTCATGCTTCTGGGGGCCGGACTTTTTTCCGTAGCGTTCAACCTCTGCAACGAACTCCAGTACGGCATCTGGGCCTCCACCTGCCTGCTGCCCTTTGCATTTCCACTCCTGTATTCCCAAACGGTGAACAGCTATTTCGACATACCCATTGAAATTTATAAAGTATGGAAATATTCGGAGGAATATGACTCGGATACCTTGTACATCAACCGTGAACGGAGCATCGTAATGGATGTGGACATATTCCGCAGGGTGGATGACCCCGCATCGGAACGCATAACCGGCAAGGCATCCGAGGATGTCATCTTCGGGCAGTGGTTCCAGCGCATGATTGACGACTGCAACCTCAAATCACCGTCTTCGCCCATCGTATATAAGAATGAAGGAGGAGCCTATTACGAATGGGTATTCTATACTAAACCGTCCTTTTTCAAGAGACGGCGCTATATAGACCCCGACGTTACACTTGCCGGCAACAAGCTGAAAAGACACGATGTAATCATAGCCAAGCGTGTGGCAAACGAACTTATAAAGTATAACGAATATTAAATAGAAACATTATGATAGGAAAACAGAGCCAAAAGAAAAAATATCCGCTGGTAAACTGGGCGGACGGAATGCCTGTCAACAAAGGGCATTTCACCCAACAGGAAGACCACTTTACGGACCGGTTGTGCGAATACCAGTCATTTCATCTGAACCGCAATACCTACGGACTCCTGCCATTCAAGAAAGGAGAACCGGTTTCCGGCGATTTCAGCATTACGGAACTCGTTACAGGCACCTTGGAAGTCCGTCTGAAACGTTGCCACGCCCTTACTTCCGGAGGTTACCTGATAGATTATGATGCCGGTGAGGATGACGAACTCACCGCCAGTTTCCATATCCCTGCAGAAGAGGAAGAAGAAAAGGACAAGCGGTGGGATGTCATACTGATGGCAGACCCTTTCGAGCATCTTCCTTCGGGCATTCCGAACGAGAAGGAAATCAGTCCACGCCAGCCCAATGCCTTACCCAAATATGCATTGAGCGTGCTGCCGAGCGGACAGACCGACGGAAGCGAGCTGGGAAGACACTTTCTGCTGATCGGCCGCTTGCGCAAGAACGGAAACCGCTGTGAAGTGGACGGAAACTTCATCCCGCCATGCACAAGCATGTCCAGCCATCCGGACCTGAAAGGCTACTATACCAAATTCGGGCAACTTGTGGATTCCATAGAAAAGGCCTCGTTTGACATCCTTGCCAAAGTGGAGAATGCAGAAAAACAGACCAGCCTGGCCACCAACATCGGTATGCTGTGCCGCCATGTCATGCTGTTCATATCCGATATCTACTTCTCCTTCCGCAACGAGGGGCAATACTATTCACCGCTACACTTCCTGAATGTATTCTCCACATTGGCTCACCGCCTGTATGTATGCCTGAGTTTCATGGACAAGGAAGACAAGGAGGACCTGCTGAAATACTTCAACGAATGGAACGGCATCACTCCCGGTGCCTACGAAGGCCTGCTGAGGGAAAACTGCGGGCTGCTGTACAACCACCACAATATCCGCCAACTGATGGTTACGGCGGAACGTTTCCTATACCTGTTCAATGACCTGTGGACAACCCTCAGCCGTCTGGAATATATCGGCAAGCACAAGGAAAACATCGTTGTCGCCGAACGCTCCAGACAACCGAAAGAATCGAGCGAGTCACGCTGGAACATACTGGACTAATCCCCTATAAGCGAACGGACATGACGGAAGAACAAGATAAAATAGTACGGTTTGACGAACATTCCCATTCATTCAACCTGCCGGATACCGACTTCAAGGCGGAAGTGGTGGCCAGCGGACTGAAAGAGGCCGGGTATGATGCAGAGCGTACCCTCATATTCAGACGGGGAGACATCCGGCGCGGATTCTCGAAAGACATCCATGACATCCACCCGGAATATTCCCATTATGACCTGACGGATTACCTGTATCTTTATGTGAACAGGAGAAGCCTTTATGACGAGCTGCCCGAAGGCATATTCCACAAGAACCTTTACCAGTCCGAGAAAATATCGAAGGAACAGGTGCTGGACGAAATCCGCATCCACCGTGAAGAGGAATTTTTCGCCCGCCGTTTCTTCAAGCCTTTCGAAATCTCCCTGGACCATATGCTGGTAGCCTTCCAGAACAAGGAACGCCGCATTGACGAGATGAACGTACATCCGGATTTCGTAAGCATCTTTTCCGGTCAATGGCCCGTACTGGAATTGCTGCCGACCCATCTGGCGGTCATGCTTGTCCATATGCTGGCCTATATGGAACAGATTACAGCGAGCCTCTCCAAAACCGGCGAGTGCATGACCATTCTGACCGGTGTGCCCGTGCATATCAAGAGAGGAGACAAATGCGTGGTGGAAGTGGATTCCTGCCTTATTCCCAAATTGGGAAGCTGCATTCTGGGAGACGACATGGTTCTGGGAAACAGTTTTGCCGACGGCACCTACCAGATGCTGGTGGAAATCGGCCCCCTGTCCGCCCGACGGATGGAGAGCTTCTTTCCCGGCGCCGCCGACAGTAAAATACTGAATGCGCTGACAGAACTGTTCCTCCCCTCGGACAAGGAGATACAGATCCGCTACATCATCCAGCAGGAAGACGCCCGGTTCAGGCTGGGAACCCCAACCGAACAAGGCGCCTATCTGGGTATCAGCACCTATTTATGAATATAAAACATCATCCTATATGAAACCGAAAAACAACACAGAAGTAAGGAAAGCCTATCTGAGATTCGCGGGCTATCTGACATGCTGCACAATTCTTGCGGTAAGCATCTTTGCCTGTTTCCTGAAAACCTCCGGCATAGAAGTAAAGCGAATCACGGAGCAGGCACTGGAATATGACCATATCTATGCCAAAGAGCTGTCCCTGTCGAACAGCATGGACTCCATCTACCAGTACATGAAACTGATGAACACTTCACCGCAAATAAACGACAAGCTCCTGCAAAGCGTAGTCAGTACGCGCAAGATGAACCTGCTCAAATATGTCCAAGGCATGGACACCAAAGATTGCAGGCTTTACAGGCAGCTGCTGGAAAACCTCAACATCTTCCTCGGGGTAAAAGACTCCATCCGTCTGCTGAATATCCAGGAAGAGATGGTGAAGAAAGACCTGATGCAGTGCATCCAAGACAACTGGAAAACAAGGCGTAACCTGAATGTGGGTTCCGGCGGCAACAAACAATAAAACGGAAAGCCATGGACAACAACAGAAAGACAATGAACAAACGGGAAATATTCATGGGACATGCCTATGTATTCCTGTTCTTTTTCCTGACAACCGTAGCGTGTTGTCTGGTAATTTTCATGTGGAACTCAGATTTCAAGATGTTTGAGCAGAAAGAGTTCGTAAAGATCAAAATGAACCGCATCAAGGATTTCCAGCAGGAACAAGCGGAAAGCCAGTTGCCGGTGGACTCCCTGTTCCGTAAAATAGAAACATTTGAACCGGGCGTTTACGCCCAGTATGAAGAAGACGACATCCATTATCTGATAAACAACCTGCGGAACACATACGAAAGGAACAGCTGGGACAAGCGATACAAGCTGTTTATGCACATTGCCGACTTTTATGCCATGTGGCTGTCCGACAGGAAACAGCTATGGAGTATCGGACAAAACATAAGTCTGTTCAAAGCCAATCTGGAGGAGTGCGAGATAGGCTTGCAGAAAAAGGAGGAAGACTTGCGCTCAGGAACTAAAAACAAATGACATGGGAAAAATTTATACCAGAAAGATTCTGTTCGTAATCGCAGCCATGCTGCTGTGCATCCTTGTCGCCATACTGATCCGGCTGTTCTTTTCCAGCCGCACCGTGCGTATGACACTGACCCCCATAGAGGTGGAAACTGGAGAAACGGTCCATTATGCCGACAGCACCCACAACGCACGCTCCTGGCTTTGGGAATTCGGCAACGGAGACATATCACACGAACGGAGCGGAGAATACGTGTTCAAGAAACCGGGACGCTACCAAGTACGCCTTCAAGTGGACGGAGGACTGGAAAGGAAACAGATCATCACAGTACACAGGAGCCGGGATGATTACGGAAGCGACGAACTTGTCAGGATGAAAGCACCGGCAACCGCCTTTCAAGGAGAAATCGTATCTTTCAAAGGATACGGTCCGTCGAAAGAATGGCGCTGGCAGTTCGGAGAATCCGGAATTGTCGATTCGCGGGAGCAGAACCCACTCTACGCCTATACAGAACCCGGCATATACGAGGTTCTGCTGACTACGGAGAATACCCAATATCCGGTCCGGCACACCATTGAAATCCTTCCCCAATATACGGAGAACGACTCGACAGACGTGCTTGTCATCATCGGCAATGACATCCGTGAACACTTGCAAGCCATCGTGGACGGCAAGCCGTTCAATACCCATTACAATTATATCCTGAAGAAATACCTTTGCGGAAATCCGGACATAGCGGTAACCGTCAACAACAGCAAGAAGAATGATTTCTATTCCTATTGCCAAGGACTGAAAATCATAGCGCGCAGGAAAACCCTTATAGACGAGGTGTTCGTCGATATGGGAGACAACCTGAACAACGAATGTGTGATGCAGCTGATGGTAACACAGCACGAACGCTTTTCCGAACAAAAAAACAAATGAGGCATGAAAAAGAATTGCATATCGACACTCATAAAAGGAGGATGGATTTGCGGGTGCATCATCTGTATGGCATCCTGCGGACCGGTACATCGTTTTACGCGGATAAAGAATGTACCCCGTGAATATATGCGGAACTATTCCATAGAAGGGGTAAAGGCTCCCCGCAGCCAGACACTGCCCAAGCATACCCCGTGGATTGTCTTTGCCAATGAAGCAGGAACGACCTATCTGAGTCCGAGCGGAAAGAACGAGATGCAGTCTGTGAAATACATGGACGCATTTCTCGTCATCAAGCGAAAAGGAGACTGGCTCAGGCTGATACGATACGACCCCACCATTCTGAAGAACGGAAAACTGAAAGAATGGAAACAGGCAAAATACTGCGGATGGATCAACCAAAACGACCTGTTGTTGACCCGGAGCGGCTTTACCGACATTGTTACCGGATTCAAAAACAAACAGGTGGTCATGCTGAACGACAGCGTGGCATTGGCCACCCCAAAAACGTATTTTGCCAACGACTCCGTAAAACTGTTCAAAAATACAGACCTGACACAAGAGGCTGGCAAGATTCCATTTTACAGTGTCGTATATCCTTATCAAATATCGGAAGACAAAGGATGCACCCTCGTGGCAGACAAGCCGCAGCTTGACGCAGACAGCATAGGGCATGCTGTCATCGGATGGATAGACGAACGCCTGCTGACCGCCCCCGAACAGCAGCTCCATATAGACATAACCTCGCTGCCGGACAGCACGCTTGTCTTTAAAGACAGGGAACGGAAAGACACCTTGCCGCTATCATCCAACGACCTGAAGCGGAAACTGCAACTTTCGGCCAGCCAGCCTGCTATCCGCTACAGCCCGGTACTGTCCTACCGGAACAATGACACGAGCTTCTGCTTCAAAACCCGGCTTCCGATGCCGGTCATCGACAAACGGGAAAGCTATGTGCTGAATGTCAACGGCAATCCAATCTATTACGGGACTTTCAAAAACAAGATAGAGAAGGACCTGCAAAAAATAAACCTCATGTTTGTCCTGGAAGGAAAAGAGAACACCATCCAACGGTTTCCAGCCGTGGTGAATGCCATCCAGGGACTGCAATCGCAACTGGTGAATGACGACAGCTTTTCTTTCAGGTTCGGTGCCGTGCTTACCTTCAACGAACCGGACAGCCGGAAAGACCCCATCTGCAAACTGACTCCCGACTACATGGAGCTGCTTGATTTCCTTTCCGCCAAAGCACGTAATGCCGAGCAACTGAAGCCTACATACGGACGATTCGGCAGCTGGTCCGGCCTTCGGATCGGAGTGGAGCAATTCAACAAATGTCCGGATGAAACCAATATCCTGGTTGTCATCGGCGATAAAGGGTTCAACAGCGAGTGGGCAGACTCCACCTTGGTGAACAAGCTGGTAAAAAACAACTGCCGCATGATCGGCTTCCAACTCTACGGAGGAGAACCGGACAACTTCAACAACTTCGTGCTGCAAATCGGGAACATGATAGACTGCTCGGCACCACGCATCAGCCGGAAAAAACGGGAACTGATTGTATATCCCGAACAGATCAGAAATGAAAACGAATATGCGGAGGTGAACCATAACACCTATTGTCTGGACTTTCCAAACCGGAGCATGACACAGGGATGGCTGGTGTTTCCGCAAAAGAATGAATCGCTGGAACTGGAAGGACTGACCACCGCCGTGGATTCCATGCTGATACAAGTGAAGTTTGACAATACCCTGCTGAGCAACAGCCTGGCAAGGGCATTCGACGAAGTGGGTACACACCGATATAGGACAGATTCGACAATGACAGCTTATTACCATATCCGCCAGTCGGGGGTACACCCCATGCTATCCGTACTTCCGGATACCGAACCTGCCTGGAGCCTGCCTGCACAGCCAATCGTACTGCCGGACTCGCTGTCCTCCACACTGGACTATTATCTGCTTGTCAACGAAGAGGAGTTCAAACGGTTGAGAAAATATGTGGAAGCACCCTCCAAGCTGATCGTAGACTATAAATACGAAGCGGTCAAAAAGAAAAAGCAAGCGAAGGTGGATATCTGCGACTGTCCGGACGACTACCTACAGACAGATGCCGAAGAATCTACCGTACGTGTAAAGACGGACAGCCTAAACGCACCGGAATATGCCTCAACCCGACGTGTAAGAAGAAAACTGACCAGACATTTCCTTTCAGGGCGCAATAGGGACAGATATTGCAAGGTAGGGAGAAAGACTTTCCTGAGAATGCCCCTATCAGAGGCCTTGCAAAGGTTTACCTCCTGCCCGACCGACTATCCTTTCTTTGAAGTTTACCGTGTCAAGGACTTGCGGAAAAAGAAAATGATTACGGATGCGGAGCTGGACATGCTGATTGAATATTTCAAGGAAAAGAAAAAACTGCTGGACGAAGCCGCCGGCAAGCCGTTCCAATCCAACGGGCAGACATACTATTGGATCAGCCGTGACCTATTACCATAGTCATTCACCTGAAACTGTATTATCATGATTTATGAAACTATTCTGAAAATAAGAGGAATGGAGGTGCCGATACTCTATTATAACTATCGGTGCCATATCCGGCACTATGATGACCCGAATCTGAGAAAAATCATACAACTCCACATCCAAGTATGCGAGGAAATCGGCAATCGGGAGTGTTTGCCGGTCGAGGGAGACCTGATTACGCTTGCGTTTGAGTGCAAGGGTGAAGAACAGTTCTTCTATGACTGGCTGAACGAAGGAGCCATGCACAACGGGGAAATCCATTTCATCTACAACGAAGTGGAGATTGCGGACATTTTCCGGTTCTGGGACTGCTTCTGTGTGAAAATAGAGGAGTATATGAGTGTAGGAAACTCTCCGATGATGATGGTGCTGTATTTGTCACCGGGGATTATCAAAAGGAATAATCTGGAGGTTAGGGAGAAGGTGTGGAAAATCAGTGACATTATGCAAAAGCAGTCTATTTCTCCTTTGGTAAAAATTGAAAACAAAGGAATCACTGAAGTTTATTGGACGTATAGTAAAAATTATATTCGTTTGAAAAAGAAGTCAAGACATTATATTGACTTAAATTTACATATAAAAACTCATGGATATATGCCTGGCGAATGCATGGCTATATTGATAAAAAGAAATGATTCAACTTCTATTGCAGTAGGAACAAATCAAATACAGATTATAGGACGAGTTAATAATAATAGTGAGGTTATTATTGAAAATGTTTTTGAGAAATATACTTTAAATTTGTGTTAGAATGGTAGATATTATTGTTGAAGTTGAAGGTTTTAAATCAACTTTATTGAAAATAAATAGACCTAAATGGATTGATGTATACAAACATTATCCCAAAATAAATGCAGGTACATTAAATGAAAATGATGAACCTGCAGTTAGTGTTTTCAAAAGAATTTTTGGCGAAGATTACGATAGACGTATTTTTGTAAATGCTTGTGCTACAAGGGTGTCTATTGCTTTATTAGGTGCCAATATAAAAGTAAAAGGAGATTTTGTCATACTAAAAGGTGAATATAAAGGGAGGAGGATTATAACAAGTGCTATTAAACTGTTAAAATGGTTGTCTTCTGATTCTGTTTTTGGAAAAGCTGATATTATAATCAATTCTCCTTCTTGCTTTAATGATGTTTATTCGAAACTTAAAGAAAAAAAGGGAATCTACATTCTTGAGTCTAATAATTATAGATGGGCAAGCGGACATGCAACCTTGTGGTATAATGGAAATGCGATAGGCAAACATAATTATTGGAATCATGCAAAATCAGTTCATTTTTGGGAATTAAAATAAGAAAATATATGAAAATATTTATTTGGGTTTTGTTTCAGCTGTTATTTATATCTATTGGGCTATCACAAAATTGTAATGTTTTTCAGCGAGAAGTTGATAGTATAAATAAGATGCCACTTCGCATTGCATATCTTACACTCATTGATAGCTTAGGTCGATGTGTGAATGAAGAATTTTTAGACTTTGAAAATATGTATCATTATGCGCTTGTAGGAGAGATAGACAGTGATATGAATATACTAGCTACCATATATTTTGATAATCAAAATAATATTAGAAAAACCATAGAAACTTGGCCTGACGGTGGATATCTTAAAAAAATTATATATTATAATAATAAAGAGAAACCTATATATATAATTTATTGTAAGGATGCAGAATTTTATGGGAAAATATATTATGATGGCTACAATTATTATACTGAAAAATCTGTTCCAAAATGTAGTTATAACAAATTTAAGCAAGCTCAAATAGGATCTTCGATAAGTAAAATCAAAAATATCAGTAACGATTTTTTGCAAAAATATTTTTATGCCCCAAGAATTAATTTTGATATTAAACCTGGAGACAAGGGGTTTCTTTGTACTTCACATATATATACGTCTATCAAAGGAGAATTGACTCAAATTGGAGCAGATAGCATACAAATTAGTTTTGGAATGCCTATTATTATAAATTCTATAGAAAAGAAATGGTGCAAAATTTCTTCTGTATTCAATTTTTTTATAGGTTATATACCTATTGCTGATATAGAAATAATGAAACCCTAATAATAATTAGATAGCTATGTATACTCTATTTAGTGATTTTCATATTGCGTTGATATTCTATATATCGATTGACGATATATATGATTATACAATGGACTATATGGAAAACGTAGCCCGAAACTTTACCAAAAAATATCCGAGCTACCTTATCCATAAGAAAAGCGAAGACAAGATAAAAGCCTTTCTGACCGACAGAGTGAAAGCAAAAGTAGAAACCTTTGTGAATGCAGAGGCAAAGAACGTGGCAGTAACCGAGGTGCGAGAAATAGCAGACCTGATAGCGGAATATGAGGGAACGGAAAACTCTTCACCTTATGGTATCCATCCGGCGGACACCCCTTCGTTGGGAAGCACCAGCATGGAGCTTGCCATGAGCGTGGACACAGGCGTATCGGACATCTGTCCTGTCAATGTTGCCAAACCCACGGGGGCAACAGGAAAACCCAAGATAATGAAACGAAGTGTCATCCGTGTAACCATGAAACTGGAAGTGCAGATGGAAACCAAGCAATACCTACAATTCCTGCAACAGATTCCAGACCTGTTCAGCCTGCATGAATTCCCCAATTTGAGATGCCGCGTGATATGCAACCAGAAAAAGGCAACAATCAACGAAGAGCCTGCACCGGTTGAAGTGAAGGTTTTGGATGACAGAAAATGCCAGCGGTGGTTTGTTGCCTTTACCCTGTTGATGATATGCTGCATGGGCGGAATCATAGCCCTGTTCTTTTCCATTCCGAACCTGTACAAACAGGATATCCACTTCCTGCGGAACGATACGATTCATCAGGAGTTTTCCATCTCCAACAGCCGTATTGACTTGAAGGATGTAAGTCTGACAAATCATGGCGGGAAAGACACACTTGTCATCAAGGATAAAAAGATAATCATAGCCAAATAAAAAGTAATGGAAAATTCAATTCAGATACAAGGGATAAGAAACATGCTATCCCATAGCGGATGCCCGGAAGACCTGCTGGAAAGTTACCTGCAATTCCTACAAACCGAAGGCCAACAGGTGCAGATTGTCAGAGGAGAAGTCTTTATGATGTTTGAAAAGGAAGCGCAATACCGCAAGAGAAGGAATGAAAAGATGAAAGGAACCGTAACTTTCTGCAAAAACACGGAGAACGATACAGGGGAATACAATACAGGAGTGTTCATCGGAATGGAATTTATCCAATGCTGCTTCAACCATGGGATTCCTGCATGGGTGCTGAATGTGCGGAGGGTGCATGGGGAAGTGGCGGAGATTGTTGTGAAATTTGGATGATAACATTGTAAATGTTAATATGGGAAAAGGTGACAGTAGAACAAAGAAAGGAAAGCGATTTATGCGTTCTCCACGGAAGTATTCTCAAAAAAAACAATTAAATACTGGAAAGATGGAAAATAAGAGTGAATATGGTATATATGAAGAGTTCTTAAAGAATTTTGATTCTGTAAATTATAAGAATAAGGACTCATCTACAATTAATAATGAATTTCAAAAAGTAATAAGTGAACTTTGTGAAAAAGATATGATTAATGTTGCTTTGCAAGCAGAATTAGATCGACAAGTTTTTTTAATAAGAAAGTCTTTTGAGTTTCAAGATGATGAAACAAAGGGGACAATTAAAGGATTATCGTGGCAAATGGCAGGAACACAAGATATGGCAAATGGAAACAAAATACCTTTTTATTGGCCTGATGTTAGAAATCTTACTAAAGAAAATTTCGAGTTCTTTGAGCAGCGTTATAAAAAAACGAATAATCTCTATGCAAAAACCGAATATGGTTTGATGGTATATTTCGGACAAAAAACAGACTGGTCGAAAAATAACAGTTTCAAGCTTCAGTTATGCAACGAATTAATCTCCTTAGCTCAAGAATATTATGGTGAAGCTCAAAAAGGAGAATATTTCAAATTGGGATATGTTCTTAATCGTTTGGAATTGGCTTTACAAATTGCAATAAATAGTAAGTTTGAAGATTGTCAAAAGGCAATCATTGAACAAGTTTTTGATATACAGCAACATTGGAGTGTAAATGATAACACAAAACATGTTCCTTTAAATTATTCAAGGTTCATGTTAGAGCATTATAGCATTTGTAAAAAATACATAGACTTTGAAAAAGTTATAGAGCGTAATAAATATGCTATCAGCTTGATAGAAAAAGATAATCTTTATATGGCCGCAGATGCTATTGAATTTACGGATAAGTTAAAACAAAAAATAAATCTTTCAATAGAAGATTCTTTAAGACAGAGAGCTGAGGTATATGAACAGATTGCCAAAAGCAGGCAGGAAGATATAGCTTCAATGCATTTTATAAAATTAGCTTTGGATATTTATCTTAAAATAAAGGACAATGGAAAAATAAAAGAGATGGAAGAGTTATACTCTGAAAAGAGAAATACTTTCCAATTGACAGAAACTTCCATTCCAATTCCAGATGATTATATAAAAACAATTGATGAAACTGTAAAACAGACTATAGAGACTTGTTCTGTAGATGAGTTGTTAGATCAATTTGCAGGGACTCCTTGGTATGAAACAGATGATTCTATTCAAGCCTTATCTGATGCTGTGGACAATGGACTTATAGGTACCCTTCCTTTGTCATGCCTTGACAGATATGGCAACACCGTTAAAACATACACACCAGCAGAAGGAAAATTTTGGTCTACATATAGTTTCTTCTTCAAAATTGGTACATTAAAAATGCTTAAATTATTTATGGCAGCCATTGACTCTCAAAAGTTATCATACGATTCAGTTTTAAACTATTTGGAAAAAACATGGTTAAATGAACCTATTGAGAGAAACTATAATGGTAAAAAGATTTGTGTTGTTCCTTTAGATACTGTTAAACCTGGATTAAAGAGAATCTTTGATGAACTTAAACAAGCTGAAGGAAGTTATATCCCTGATTATGTCACTATTATAGATAGCTTAACACTTAAGATTGAAGGTCTTTTGAGATTTTTTATTGAGAAACTTAAAATACCCACTTTTGCTAAGAGACGTTCAAAAGATGGAGATGTCATAATGGAAAAACTTTTTGATGATATTATTGCAGATCTTAAGGGAACTCCAGAGAGACCATCTAGTTTTGTCAAAGATCATCTTACCATGCTCAAATATGTAATGTCAGAGAAAATAGGCTGGAATTTGAGAAATGAGGTAGCACATTCTTTACTTCAAATCGAAGATTATTCGTTAGACAAAGTTGTTGTCTTGTTCTGCTTAATTCTTAAATTGAGCAAAGATGTGTTTATAGAACAACGTGAAAGTTAAAATTGCAAAAGGAATAAAGTGCAATTTATTAATACGGATTAACTGATTTAATATTTTGATTATGGACGATGATTTAAGAAAAGAAATATCAGATTTTTTCTTGACAGATAGTTCTGGCTATTTAGCACGATATAGGGCCTTAATAAATGTGTTTACAAATATAAGTACACGTAGTAAAATATTGGTGGATTTATTATTTTCTTTTGAGTGCAGTTTGAAATCTTTGATTTTTTTGAGAAGTGACTCTGATGAAAAATCAACGTATAAAATTATTCGGACTCACAATTTAAGCAATCTCTTGTCAAAAGTTGACACGGCGAATTTTCAAGATATTGCCAATTTTATCCTTGATGAAAAGTTGGATGATATATCCGTGGGGGTTCGTTATACTCTTGAAGCCAATGTTAAATTCAGAGAGCACGGCTTATTGGGGAGTAAATATTATGAGACAATAGCGTCGTATCATTGGATAGATAAAGTTTATCAAGAGGCTAAGAAATTGAATGAGTTTGTACGTAACGAAAGCATTTCTATGTTTGGACTTATAACCATAATTAATATTCAAGATATTGATATTAATAAATTGATTGATCGAGAAAATCGCATCAGGAATATTAATAAACCTTAGAAATATCCTAATATCATTGTCATAAAGGAAGGTATACTAACATCTGAAAAGAAGAACAACAGTACTTAAAGGAGAATAATCTTTTCAGATGTTATGTTTATTTTGAATTAGACAGATTTTACTTGTGTGAGGTATCATCTTTTAACCCCAACCTTTCACATAACTCCGGATCATTTTTGATTCGGTTCATTTCCTCATTAATGATTGCCTGAGCATCCAATTTAATCTGGTCGTAGTTGCGCTGTATCTGCTGCATCATGATATCGTTTCCATCCTTGTCCTTAAATTCATTGATGACAGGGATTTTCCGGTAAGCCTTTTCCTCCGCGCCGACTTTGGCATGGTCCACAATGATTTCAGCATGGAATATTTTCTGGTCTATCTTTTCGCCAAAATTGTCGGAAACGGCTCCGACAAATGTACCCTGGGACAGGTTGGCAATCTTGGAAGCCGGGATGAGCGAGTCAAGTTGTGTGCTAATGGAGGTGGATACATCCTGACGGTTGATGGAGACAGACTGCCGCTGCTGGAGTACTTTGCCGAAACGTTCGGAAAGCGTCTTCGCAGTTTCTCCAACCACCTGACCGCTGAAAATATTGCCTACCGTGTTTTGGATGACCTTCGACTCTTTTTCACCGTAATCGCGGTTCAACTGGCTAAAATCCTGAAAGCCGAGACAGACCGCTACCTTGTTGCTTCGGGCGGTAGCGATGAGGTTGTCCAATCCACGGAAATAGATGGTCGGCAGCTCGTCAATGATGACAGTGCTCTTAAGCTGTCCTTTCTTGTTGATGAGTTTGACGATGCGGGAATTGTATAGTCCAAGTGCCGCCGAGTAGATGTTCTGCCTGTCCGGATTGTTACCCACGCAAAGCAGCTTGGGCTCTTTCGGGTTGTTTATGTCCAACGAAAAATCATTACCTGTCATCACCCAATACAACTGTGGGGAAATCATGCGCGTAAGGGGAATTTTTGCCGAAGCGATCTGGCCCTGGAGCTGGTCCTGGGCGCCCCCTTTCCAGGCATCCATGAAGGGGGAAAGGTAGTTTTCCAGCTCCGGATACGAGGTCAGGATAGTAAACAAATCCGAATAAGGCTTGTTAAGCAGTTCCACCGCATGCGGAAAGGAACAATAAATACCGTTTTTGTAAATTTTTAGGTACCAGATGATTGCGGCAAGCAGAATGATGGGTGACTCCACAAAGAAATCCCCCTGCTTTTCAATCCAGGTGCGATTAAGGTTGAGCATTATCGTATAACTCGCCTCATACGCATCGGAGATATCCGTCATGAATTTCGGATTGATGGGATTGCAGCGGTGTGACCTGCGCGGATCGTCGAAATTGATGACATAGAACCGGGGCTTGACCTTGTACTTGTCCATGTTGTTCAACAACGTGTTGTAAGCGATGGTGGAAAGGTCGTCGAACTTGTAATCGTAGATGTAACAACTGTATCCTTTGGAAATCATCTGGCGTATGTAATTGTTTACCACGGCATACGACTTGCCCGATCCGGGCGTGCCAAGCACGATGGTGGCACGAAAGGGATTTACTACGTTGATCCATCCGTCATGCTGTTTTCCCTGAAAGCGGAAGCTGGTAGGCAGGTTGACGGAATACTCGTTCTCCAACAACCGGGTTTCCTGCTGGAAGGATTCATTTTCGATATTGAACACATCCCCCATCAGGTTATGCCTGTAAAGCCGGCTCATCCACAATCCCGTCATCAGTAGACCGAGGTAACCTGCGGTAAGTGTTACAACGTACAGTATGGTGCTTATCATGTGCGGCAGGGACAGGTCAAGCAGCCACCAGTTCAGAAAAAACAGCACGCATCCGGCTACCAGTGCCGCGTAGATTTTGGGCCAGGTGATTTTTTCACCTTTAACTCCATGTGTTCCTAGGCAGGATATTGCCAGTAAAGTCACTGCCAACAGTTTGGTCCAGAGAATACAGTTGAAAATACCCGTCGTATTGTTGAAGTTTACCAGAATCTTATCTATGACCGCAAGATTCAGATGCCATGCGGTCATGCTCGGATAGCAGTACACATAGACGTGCACCACCAAAAGAAAAATACTCACAGCCCTGCCGAATTCCATTATCTTAGCGAGAGCCCTCAAATCGTCTTCCTGTTGCATAAGGATTGTGTATAAAAAGGTTGATACTTGTTTTGTCTAAATGCCACGCTTGCGTCCGGCCTTCTTCTTTTTCTTCATGCGCCGTGCAAAGGCTTCCTCCTCGTAATCCCGCGGATTGGTTTCCATAGAAAGAATGCCTGCCGCCAGTTCGAGCGTGCTAGAGGATTCGTGACGGTGATGCTGCCAAAGCTCTGTAGCGGAATGTCCACCCCGTTCCTTTTCGGGTATGTTTTCCAACCATTTGAAATAGTCGTTGAACACATTGGCGGAAAACTCCTTGCCCATGCGTGAGCCGTTGAACACCTCCCGTCGGTCGTGGTCAATGAAGGTGACACCGTAGATACGCCCCCGCTCATTCTCACGGAACACCACATCGATATTTTTTTGCCCCAGCAGTTCCACAAACCGTTTCCGTGAATCCGCCTGCCGCAAGGCACGGGCGATGTCCGCCTGTATGGAGGGTGCCCATTTCCCCTCTTTGAGAGCTTTCAGGTTCATCAACATCCGCTTTTCCAACAGTTCATTCCCGAAGCGTTTTCCGAAACGTGAACTCTTGAACGGCGGACTGACCACCTTGCCGGTATCATCCGTGGCAGAATAGACAATGCCGGTGTAGGGTATGCCGTTGTACTCCCCCCTGATCTGTTTCGCCTCGATGTTGAGTGTGGAAAGCAGTGCGCTGTATTCCCCGAAAGTCTGGAAACGGTAGCTTTCCAGTACGGCTTTAAGGGTGTTGCCTACCTGATGGCGGACATCCCCCAAGGAAGCATCCACCTTTTTTAGTTCCGCTTTCGGATTCCGCCTTTCCGTGTCCGCTCCGTTGCGCAAGCCGAAATCCGTTTCCAGTTCCCGACAGGCGGTCATGGAACGGCGATGCTCGTAGGCGTCACTGATCTTTTTTCCCTGTCCGTCCACACAGACACTGACGATATGAATGTGGGCATTATGGGTATCGGCATGTTTGTAGGCTATGTACGGCTGATTCCCATAGCCCATCTTCTGCATATACCGTTCCGCCAACTCTACCAATTGCCCATCAGTCAGCCGGTCTTCCGGTGCCGGAGAAAGGGAGATATGCAGGACGGGCTTCTCCGTATTGCGGTTTGCCAGCAGGTAGTTCTCAAAAGAGAGCAATGCCAGACGTATGTCCTCACTGGGCAATCCCAATCTGTCGGAAATCATGCGGTTGCCCGAAAGAATCTCGGCGGTACCTGCCGTTACCTTGTCGTAGTTATAGGCAAGTGCTCCGTAAAGGCTTGTTCCGTGACTTATTTTTGCAACCATTTCCGCTCGTATTCTTGGGTTAGCACCATGACTTTTTTACATACAAGCATCAGTTCGATGCTCAGTTTCTCCAACCTGTAAAGCAGTGCCATCGCACGTTTTTCCCCGAAATTGTTCTTCAAGGTCCGGACAACCTGATTGTAGTTGTTTCCGACGGCCTGAAACTGCCTGTGGAATTCGGTCAGTTTGATGTAGTAGTCCATTGTCGCCTTGTCGATTTTCACAACTTTAATGCGACCTCCAAAAATGGATTTCTTGATGAATCCTGCTTTTTCTTTCATGCCGGATTCAGAGAATGCCGCTTCAAAGCGTACGTTTTCTTCATTTGTCAACTTGATGCCGTAACGATGTATGGCCGGATCTGCTTTGGGCTTTCGTCCCATTTTTTTCCTTGAGCTTTCTTTCATGCACTTTAGGGAATTTATGATTTGACTTTTTTCCAGATTTTTCGACTTTGGAGAAAAATCCCCCGGCTTTTGCCGGGCAAGTTGGTTTTGGGATGCCCGAAAAGTTTCGGGCTGCCGAAAACACAACTTGCTCTGTTCGCTTGAACAGAGAATCCTCCTTCGTCGGATTGCAGCGCGACGTTCACGGAACGCTGTGGTCCGACGAAGTCAGTTCTTTTCCATCGTCTGATTCCGATTTTGCAAAATTAGACAGTGATAACCGATTGGTAAACAGCGTTTGATATGACATTTGATGACATCTGATGACATCTGATGTCAGGTAGGGGAAATGTTGGTGGAAGTTTCAAAAATAGCCGCTACTTTTGGCACAGTGCATGAGGGCATACATTGAAACATTGTCCTGTAAGGGGTATTGCTTGCCTGCCACAGGTGGTGCATGATGTGAATGCGGCATCATCCCTATATGTGCAATGCCATATATGCTGCACGACAATTCTGCATGACGGAATACATTGCATCCGTGCAATGCACCTTATATGGCAATGCCCATCGGCAACCGGTATTACACTGGTGCAATATGGTATGCAATGTATTCATGCAAACCGGCAAACAATGCGTCATTGCCATATACCAACGGATGCATTGCCGTGTGATGAAACAAAAAAATCCAGACAGATATGAAACAAATTATACACTCTAAATTCAAGTCTATGAAGAAAGAACCTTTATTTGTCGCTTTGAGCAACCAGAAAGGCGGTGTGGGAAAATCCACGTTCACGGTATTGCTCGCCAGTTACTTCCATTACCTGAAGGGGTATAACGTACTGGTGGTGGATTGTGATTATCCACAGCACAGCATCAGTACCATGCGGAACTGGGAAGTGGGAAACATTGAAAAGAACGTGCATCTGCAAAACCAGCTGGTGGAACAGTTCGGAGCAAGCGGCAGGAAAGCCTACAGCATCCTGAACTCCACTCCGGAAGAAGCCCGGGAAACGGCCGGACGCTTTCTTGAAAAGTCGGAGCTGGATTATGACCTTGTCCTTTTTGACCTTCCGGGCACCGTAAATGTGCCAGGTGTATTCCAGTCCGTAATCAATATGGATTATGTACTCACCCCCATCACGCAGGAAAGAATGGCAATGCGGAGCAGCATGTCTTTTGTCCTTGCCATCCGGGAATACATGCACCGGCATAAGGATGTACCCTTGCGTGGTATCCATATGTTCTGGAACCGGATGGACAAACGTGTTTCCAAAGACCTGTATAACGGCTATACTGAAATTTTCCGTTCGCTGAAATTGCCGGTACTGGAAACCGTCATTCCCAGTGCAGAACGTTACAAAAAAGACTCCGGAATGAAAGGGCCTCTGTTCCGCAGCACTTTGTTCCCTCCATCTTCCTCCGCAATGAAAGGAAGCAGTCTGGACCTGCTGGCAGCGGAAATAGAAACCATACTGAAACTTCAATAAAAACAATTATGACCACCAAAAGAAGAACGGATTACCAAGTGGACGAGGAGGCATTGAAACGCATGATGGCAGGAGATGTGACCGCTTTGGAAAGAACGGTTCCTCCGGAAGAGGAGCCGGAAACAAAAAGTCTGGCTGGACCTTGTCCGGAGAAACAGGAGAAAAAAAGCGGTTCTTCCAGACAGCAAATAAAAAAAACACCGGATGGAGCGGCTGATTCAGATGAATACCGGAGCCGGTTTCTGAAAGTGAAACTGTCGGGAGCAAGAAGGCAGACCTATATTAACGATACATTGTACAGGACTGTTGCCAAAGTATTGCCGGTCATTGCACCGGAAATGTCTGTCCCCATGTTTTTAGGGAGTGTACTGTCAGACCATCTGGAAAGGTATCAGCATATCATCAATGAAATATATAATCAAGAAGCAACTCAAAAGCCAATAGAATGGAAGAAATAGTTTATTTATCAATACGGTTCGGCTGTACCGCTTATCTGTTATATAAGGTATGGAAACAAAAAGAGAGAATAGGTAAAATCTGTGATCTGCTTTATACTCCCCGCAATCGGCCACAAGCAGAAAAAGACAACGGTGAACCGGGAAATGCACAGGATGTAATGGGAGCTACCCGCTTTGTCTATCTGGACGAGAATGCCGGGAAGACCGTCGCCCCTTACATGAGCCAGCAACTGGAAACCGGAAGTGATTTTATCGGAGCGGATAAGGATATTCCGGAAGATGAAGTGGAATGCAAACTGCCTTTGGAGGAGATGAGAATGCTGAAAGAAGAACAGGAGGAACTGGACAGCCGCTCTCCCGAAACGGAAGCCATTGCTCCGATGGTTACTCCTGCTGACCTGCTCAATGTAGGCGACGTGCTGCTTAACCTGAATGGTGCCGGCTCGGACGAGAACAAATCATACAGGGCGGCCATGACACTGCATTCCATCCGGGAAACGGACATGTTTGAACTGTTCTCCTCCCAAGTGGAGAACAAGAAGCTGATTGAGGAACTGATGGGGAAGTATGTGGATAAGGAGGGGAATGCGTTGCCTTTGAAAAGAGAGAGGAAAGAAAGCAAACATGTTACTGACTGGAGGAATCTGGTCTGAAAAGGCAATATTTGTCATGTTCGGAAAATCCTGTATGCGTTAAAGTATATGGGATTTTTTATATGATGTACCCATTTAACGAAAACATGCAACAGGCATTCTTCCAAAGTGGAGGAAACCTGTTTTTTCTTTTTCATCCGTTGTACGGCAAAGACATCTGATGACATTTGATGACACCTGATGACACCTCTGAATCATAGCGCATTATCCCCATTTATCTTTGTTGTCGAATTCAAATTTATGTCTTACCCAAACGATTCGACAATGAAAAGAAGAATCCTTTTTTCTGTGATGTGCGCGGTCATCGCCGCAAACACCTTTGCGCAGGGCCAGGGCCTTGCGGGTATCAACGAGGCAACCAGCCTCATGACCTCGTATTTCGATCCCGCCACCAAACTATGCTATGCCATCGGTGCGGTGCTTGGTCTGGTAGGCGGTATCAAGACCTATGGCAAATTTTCCAGCGGAGACCCCGACACTTCGAAAACCGCCGCCAGCTGGTTCTTTGCCTGTATCTTTCTGATCGTAGCCGCCACCATCTTACGTTCCTTCTTCCTCTAAAGCCTATGGAATATCCGGTAAACAAAGGTGCCGGCAACCCCGTCGAGTTCAAAGGACTCAAGTCGCAATACCTGTTCGTCTTTGCCGGAGGGCTTGCGATGGTGCTCCTTATGGTAGTCTTTCTTTACCTGACGGGGGTGGACCAATGGATATGCTTATCCTTCGGAATCCTATCCGGCAGCCTGTTGGTGTGGGTGATATTCCGTTTGAATGCCCGTTACGGTGAACACGGGCTGATGAAGCTGCTGGCTGAAAAACGGCATCCACGCTATCTGATTCACCGCAAGAGAGTTTTCAGATTATTCACAAGAAGAAGAAAAAAACAACAATCATGAGAAATGTATTAAAGGCGGAAACGCTGGAACGCAGATTCCCCCTGTTGTCGGTAGAAAACGGCTGTATCGTGAGCAAGGATGCCGACCTGACCGTGGCTTTCGAAGTGGAACTGCCCGAACTGTACACGGTAACGGCGGACGAGTATGAGGCAATGCACTCCTCCTGGATCAAAGCCGTGAAGGTATTGCCGGAACATAGTGTCGTCTGCAAACAGGACTGGTTTGTCAAGGAAACCTACCGTCCGAAGACCGATGACGGAGAACAGAGCTTCCTGACACGCAGCTATGAGCTGCATTTCAATGAAAGACCTTACCTGAATCACAAATGCTACCTGTTCCTGACGAAGACAACCCGCGAACGCAGCCGCCGGAAGAGTGACTTCAATACCCTTTGCCGGGGATTCCTGTTGCCCAAAGAGATAACCGACAAGGATGCTGCCGCCCGCTTTCTTGAGGCGGTGGAACAGTTCGAGCGTATTATGAATGATTCCGGACATATAAGGCTTCGCCGTCTGGAAACAGACGAAATCACCGGTACGAAGGAACGTCCCGGACTGGTGGAAAAATACTTTTCCCTCTCGCTGGAGGATGAGACCGCCGTATTGCAGGACATCTGCCTCAAGCCCGGCAGGATGCGCATCGGTGACAAACGCCTCTGCCTGCATACCCTTTCCGATACGGAAGACCTGCCCGGCAGACTTTCCACGGACATGCGCTACGAGAGGATGTCCACGGACCGCAGCGACTGCCGCCTCTCCTTTGCCGCACCCGTAGGACTGCTGCTGTCATGCAACCACATCTATTCGCAATACGTGTTCATCGACGACGCACAGGAAATCCTGCAGATGATGGAGAAAAACTCGCGCAATATGCTCTCGTTGTCAAAATACAGCCGGAGCAATGCCGTTAACCAGGAGTGGACGGAGATGTATCTTGATGAGGCACATACCAAAGGAGTGCTTCCCGTCAGATGCCACTGCAACGTCATCGCCTGGGCGGAGGATGCGGAAGAGTTCCGCCGCATCAGGAACGACACGGGCAGCCAGCTGGCCATGATGGAATGCACGCCAAGGTATAACACCATTGACACACCGGTCATCTATTGGGCGGGAATCCCCGGAAATGCAGGCGACTTTCCATCCGAAGAATCCTTTTATACCTTCCTGGAACAGGCCGTATGCCTCTTTGCCGGAGAGACCAATTACAGGAGCTCGCCCAGTCCGTTCGGCATCCGGCTGGCAGACCGCCAGAACGGGATACCGGTGCATGTGGATATTTCCGACCTGCCCATGAAAAAAGGCATCATTACCAACAGAAATAAGTTCATCCTCGGGCCTTCGGGCAGCGGAAAATCCTTTTTCACCAACCACCTTGTCCGCCAATACTACGAACAGGGAGCGCATATCCTGCTGGTGGACACTGGAAACAGCTACCAGGGGCTGTGCAGGATGATCCATGACCGTACCAACGGGAAGGACGGGATTTACATCACGTATGAAGAGGACAATCCGATATCCTTCAACCCGTTCTACACCGAATCCGGAAAATTCGATGTGGAGAAGCGTGACAGTATCAACACGCTGATACTGACCTTGTGGAAACGGGAAGACGAGTCGCCGAAACGTTCGGAGGAGGTCGCTCTTTCCGGAGCAGTGAACGCCTATATCCGAAAGATTTCGGAGAACCGGAACATCAGACCGGACTTCAACGGTTTCTATGAGTTTGTCGCCGATGACTACAGAAGAATGATTGAAGAGAAAAAGGTGCGTGAGAAGGATTTTGACATTGACGGTTTTTTGAACGTTCTGGAACCGTTCTACCGGGGCGGAGACTATGACTTCCTGCTGAACTCCGACAAGGAACTGGACCTGACAGGCAAACGGTTCATCGTATTCGAACTGGACAATATCAGCAGCAACAAAGTGCTTCTTCCGGTGGTGACACTGATCATTATGGAAACTTTCATCGCCAAGATGCGCAGGCTCAAAGGTATCCGTAAGATGATATTGATAGAGGAATGCTGGAAAGCCCTGATGTCCGCCAATATGAGCGAATACATCAAGTACCTTTTTAAGACCGTCAGAAAATATTTCGGCGAGGCTGTGGTGGTGACACAGGAGGTGGACGACATCATCAGCTCTCCGATTGTGAAAGAGGCCATCATCAACAACTCTGACTGCAAGATACTGCTTGACCAGCGGAAATACATGAACAAGTTCGAGCACATCCAGCGGCTGCTCGGTCTGACCGAGAAAGAGAAAGGGCAGATTCTTTCCATCAACCAGGCGAACCATCCCGGGCGCTTCTACCGGGAAGTATGGATAGGGCTTGGAGGAACCTGCTCGGCAGTATATGCCACGGAAGTGAGCGAGGAAGAATACTTCACGTTCACGACCGAGGAGTCGGAGAAACTGGAAGTACAACGGATTGCCGGAGGGCCGGAGGGCAGTCTGGAAGGAGCCATCCGCCGTCTGGCGGAGAAAAAGCGAGAGGAACAGAAACAGGTATTAAACCCGAAATGAAAACGATTATGAGAAACAGACCCCTTATGAGGCTGGCGGTATGTCTGATAAGCATGGCCGCCATGATATTGCAGAGCTGTTCGGAAAGCGGTATCGACCGCGACAAGATCTGCGGAACGTGGACCAGCGTGGAAGGCAGACCTGACGTGCTGGTATACAAGGAAGGAGAATGCTATAAGGTGACGGTGTTTTCCCGTAGCGGGAGAACCCGAAGGCTGAAGCCGCAGACTTACCTGCTGGTGGAAGAAAACGGAAACCTGTTTGTCAATACGGGCTACCGTGTCGATGTGTCCTACAATGAGGCAGCCGACGTGCTGACATTTTCACCGGGCGGAGACTATGTAAGGAAGGAGGAACGGGCATGAAGGCAAGAACGCTTCTGATCGGAACGGCATTTGTACTGGGCGTTACCGGAGCACGCGCCCAATGGGTGGTGACAGATCCCGGCAATCTGGCCCAAAGCATCATAAACATGTCGGACAATATCGCCCATACCTCAAAGACGGCAGTCAATACGGCAGAAAGCTTTGCCGAGACAGTAAAGATCTATGAGCAGGCCAAGAAATATTACGACCAGCTGAAATCGGTCAACAACCTGATACAGGATGCCCGCAAGGTGCGTGACATCATCCTGATGGTGGGCGACGTGTCCGACATCTATGTAACCAACTTCGGCAAGATGATGAACGATGAAAACTTCTCACCGCGCGAACTGGACGCCATCGCCTTCGGTTACACCCGCCTGCTGGAAGAGAGCAACGGCGTGTTGCAGGACCTGAAACAGGTTATCAATGTCAGTACCCTGTCCATGACCGACAAGGACCGTATGGACGTGGTGGACAACTGCTATTACGAGATGCGCCGTTACCGCAACCTTGTGAGCTATTATACGAACAAGAACATAGCCGTAAGCTACCTCAGGGCCAGAAAGAAGAACGACCTGGAACGTGTGATGCGGCTCTACGGGAATGAAACCTCCAAATACTGGTAGCCATGATGCCGTTGTCGATAGATTTTGCCAACCTGCACACCATACTGGCAACCCTGTATGACGAGATGCTTCCCCTTTGCGAGGACATGATGGACGTGGGCAAGGGACTTGCCGGACTGGGTGCGTTGTTCTACGTTGCCGTCCGTGTATGGCAGTCGATGGCACGTGCCGAACCGATAGATGTCTATCCCCTGCTGCGTCCCTTTGCCATAGGCATCTGCATCCTGCTCTTTCCCACGCTGGTGCTCGGCACGCTGAACAATATTCTCAGTCCCATCGTGCAGGGCACACACAAGATGCTCGAAGGACAGACGATGGATATGGAACAGTACCGGATCCAAAAGGAGGAACTGGAAAAGGAGGCCATGCTCCGCAATCCCGAAACAGCATATCTGGTAAGTGACGAGGAGTTTGACCGTCAGCTGGATGAACTGGGCTGGTCAACCATAGATACCGCCTCCCGGCTGGGCATGTATGTGGAAGTCGGGATGTATAATCTGGAAAAGAAAATCCGGGATGCATTCCGCAGCCTGCTGGAGCTGATATTCGCAGCGGCATCGCTGCTGATAGACACCGTGAGGACTTTTTTCCTGGTCGTACTCTCGATACTGGGACCGGTAGCGTTCGCCTTCAGTGTATGGGATGGATTCCAGTCCACGCTCGGACAGTGGTTCACGAGATATATTTCCGTTTACCTGTGGCTTCCGGTCAGCGACCTGTTCAGCACCCTGCTTGCCAAGCTTCAGGTACTGATGCTTCAGAATGACATTCAGGAACTGCAGAACAATCCGGACTACTCGATAGACAACTCGAACAGTGTCTACATCATCTTTATGCTGATCGGGATTATCGGATACTTCACCGTGCCTACGGTAGCAGGCTGGATAGTGCAGGCAGGCGGTGCCGGAAACTTCAGCCGTAACCTGAACCGTACGGCCACCAAGACAGGCGGCCTTGCAGCCGGAGCAGGCGGTGCCGTATTGGGGAATATCGGAGGCAGGCTGAGGGGCAAATAAACCCTGCGGAGCCTCCTTCCCATGAGTCGGGCAACCCAAGATGACGGGTCCGGTGACCTGTCGGAACGGGATGTCCCGTCATACCGGAAATATTTATTCATTCAAACCAGACATCAAAAAAAATGGAATTCAAGTCATTGACAAACATTGAGAGCAGCTTCAAGCGCATCCGCCTGATGTTGGCGGTCTTTGCTTGCTGCTGTGCGCTCGTTACCGGATATGCGCTGTGGAGCTCATACCGCTTTGCCGAGAAGCAACGCGAGAAAATCTATGTGCTTGACGGGGGTAAATCGCTGATGATGGCCCTTTCGCAGGACCTCTCACAGAACAGGCCTGCCGAGGCGCGGGAACATGTAAGGCGCTTTCACGAACTGTTTTTCTCGCTCTCACCCCAGAAGGATGCCATCGAGCACAATATCAACCGTGCCCTGCAACTGGCAGACAAGAGTGCCTATCACTACTATGTGGATTTTGCCGAAAGAGGGTATTACAACCGCCTGATTTCAGGCAACATCAACCAGGTGGTGCATGTGGACAGCGTGGTGTGCGACTTTGCCGCCTACCCTTACAAGGTGCGGACATATGCCCGGCAGCTGATTATCCGTGAAAGCAACGTGACCGAGCGCAGCCTCGTAACTTCCTGCTCGCTTCAAAACACAGGACGTTCGGATGACAATCCCAACGGATTCATTATCGAGCAGTTTACCGTGCTGGAGAATAAGGACATAAGAAGTGCGGAACGATGAGGGGAAAACGCGGATTCTTCGGCCATGCGGACAGCCGGGTACGGCTGTTCTGCCGGCGGCTGACAGGAAAGCAGCGCATCCTTCTGGCAGGCACGGCCTCGTTCCTGCTTGCTGCCTCCTGCCTGTACTCGATTCTCTCCTGTGTATCCCGTTTCGGGGAGCCGGGCCAAAGACCGGCAATGGGACATATCCGTTCCGTCGTGTTCCGGCCGGAAAGAACAAGAAACATTCATTCAAACATCCATAAACATGAAAATGGACTTTCAGAAAATCAGGGAACGGCTCGGAGTGTCAAATGACAAGCCGCTGACTCCCGAAGAGAAGCGCCGGCGCGCAAAGTATATTGTCTATCCGTTTTTCTGCCTGCTGTGCATGGGGTTCCTCCTGCTGGTATTTAGCCCGTCGGAAAAGGAGAAGGCGGAAATGGAAAAAGGCAGGGGTTTCAACGTGGAGATGCCTTCACCGGAAGATTCGGAAATGGAGGGCAACAAGGTAAGCGCCTACGAGCAGGAAGCACTAGCAAAAAAGGAAAAATGGCGCAGGGGAACCTTCCAGGAAATGTCCGAATTGCTCAACAAGGACGGTCAGGATACTGCCGGTCTTACCGCAGGAAAAGCAAACATGGAACTTCCGCCGGAACCGGAAAAGGGGAAAGCCCCCGGCTCCATCCGTTCCTCTGCAGAAGCCTACCGGAATATGAACCGTTCGCTGGGCACTGTATATACCCGGAATGAAAATCAGCCAAACGTCGATCTGCTCCGCCGTATTGAGGATCTGGAAAAAGAAAGGAAGCCGGCGGAAGAACAGGCGAAAGGCCAGACCCTGGAAGAAAAGATGGCTCTGCTGGAAAAGTCCTACGAGCTGGCTGCCCGCTACAACGGGAAAGAGCCGGATGCTTCCTCTACAACAAATGCCCCAAACAGCCGGAAAGAACGGACGGCTGTCCGGCCTGTAAAACGGGTACAGAACCGGATGGTGTCATCACTGGCCCAGCCTGCAGGCAATGAAGACATTGCTTCCGGATATGCAGGCGAGAGAAATACCGGCTTCCACACCCCGGTAGGCAAAATGCCATCTTCCGGCAGGAATACCATCGCCGCCTGTGTGCATGGCACGCAGACCGTATCTGACGGACAGGCACTGCGTATCCGCCTGCTTGAGCCGATGGCAGTGGACGATCTCCTTATCCCAAAAGGTACGGTACTGGTCGGCGGCACACGTGTCGAGGGGGAACGGATGGGAATCCTGATCGAGACAGTGGAGTACAGGGGCACGCTGTTCCCGGTGGAACTCGAAGTGTATGACGCTGACGGGCAGCAGGGAATCCTTGTACCGAACTCGATGGAGTATGATGCCGCACGTGAGATTGCCGCCGGCATGGGCACCTCTATAGGAAGCAGCATCAATATCTCAACGGATGCCGGAGCGCAGATTGCCTCGGATGTGGGCAAGGGGGTGATACGGGGTGTGTCACAATATGTGGGCAAGAAGATGCGCACGGTGAAAATCACCCTGAAGGCCGGGCACCGGCTGTTGCTGCATTCTCCTGAAAAATGAAGGAGGAAAGGAAATCAACCATTTATTCACCAATCAACCAAGAAACACACATGAAGAAGATTCTGATGATGCTTGCCCTGATTGCGGGCACAGTGGCTGCATACGCGCAGCAGAGCAGCGGGGATTATTATGAAGGACTGAGCCGCAAGATCGGATTCAGCCGGATGATTCCCCCGCACGGTCTGGAAATCACATATGACAAGACCGTACATATTATTTTTCCCTCTCCCGTGAGATATGTGGACCTGGGTTCGCCCAATCTGATAGCGGGCAAGGCGGACGGTGCGGAAAATGTGATCCGTGTGAAGGCAACCCGGAAACATTTCCGGAGCGAGACAAACATGAGCGTAATTACCGAAGACGGCAACTTCTATACATTCAACGTCAAGTATGCCGACGAGCCTTTGCTGCTGAATGTGGAAATGTGCGACTTCATCCATGACGGAGAGGCCGTGAACCGTCCGAACAATGCGATGGAAATCTACTTGCAGGAACTCGCCGGGGAGTCTCCCCGTCTGGTACGGCTGATCATGAAATCCGTGTATGAACAGAACAAACGCAAGGTCAAGCATATCGGCTGCAAACGGTTCGGAGTGCAATATCTGCTTAAAGGACTTTATGCGCACGGCGAACTGATCTATTTCCATACCGAAGTGAAGAATGCCACGAACGTGCCTTTCGACGTGGACTTCGTGACCTTCAAGATCGTGGACAAGAAAATCATGAAACGTACCGCCATGCAGGAACAGGTCATCTATCCGCTTCGTGCCTTCAACTATGTGACCCGTGTGGACGGGAAGAAGAACGAGCGGACGGTGTTTGCCCTGCCCAAGTTCACCATTCCCGACGACAAGAAGCTGATAGTGGAAATGTATGAGAAGCAAGGCGGCCGGCATCAGTCCTTTGATGTGGAGAATGAGGACCTGGTACGCGCAGAAACCGTCAATGAACTGAAAGTCAGATGAACGCCATGAAAAGAAACTTCCTCTTTATTATCCTCCTGCTTGCCCTCTTTACGGGGCAGGCAGAAGCCCAACGCCGCCTGCCGGGAATGAAAGCCGTCCGCTTCACCACTGAAATGGTCGACGGATTTTACAGCCGGGCAAACCGTCACGATGCAGGCTATGCCTTCTCGCTGGCTGTATCCACCTGTACCGGGAACGGAAACCAGTGGATGTTTGGCGGTGAGATGCTGAAACGTAACATCCCTTACCGGAGTACGCATATACCCTTGTCGCAATATACGGGGGAAGGCGGTTATTACCATACGCTCTTTTCCACCCCCGGCAAGTCCTTCTTCCTGAACCTCGGCGCTTCCGCCCTGTTGGGCTATGAGACCGTGAACGAAGGAGACCGGCTGCTGGATGACGGAGCCGTTTTGCAGCAATGCGAGTCTTTCATCTATGGCGGCGCGGTAACGCTGGAAGCGGAAGGATACCTGTCCGACAGGGTTGTCCTGCTGGTGCGTCTGCGTGAGCGTTTCGTGTGGGGCAGTGCCTCGGGGATCTGCCACTTCCAGTATGGAATCGGAGTAAAATACATTTTCTAACCTTAAAAGAATACATACCCATGAAAAGAAAAATCCTTGATTTTATGCTGACGGCCTGCTGTATGGCATTCTCCTTTCTTGGTCTTGTCGCTTGTGACAATGAGCTGGATATCAGACAGGAATACCCGTTTACGGTAGAGTCCATGCCGGTAGCGGATGAGATTACCGATGGGGAGACTGTGGAAATCCGGCTGGAAATCAAGCCGGAAGGGAACTTTGCCGGAACCGTCTATACGCTAAGGTATTTCCAGCCGGACGGCAAGGGCAGTCTGAAGATGGAGGACGGCACGGTACTGAAGCCCAATGACCGTTATCTGCTGAACGAATGGAAATTCCGTCTTTACTATACTTCGCAAAGCGGCAAGGAATCCCAGACCATAGACCTCTATCTTGAAGATAATTGGGGGAATCTGCAACAATTGACATATGATTTTAATGGAAAGGATACGGATGAAGAAAATAACAAGGAGGCTGCATGAAAAGAATACCGGCTGTTATGATCTTTCTGTTACTTGTCTTGTACGGCAAGGCGGAAAATCCCCCGTCTGACAAAGATAAGGCGGTAGCCTGCATCAAGCGGTGGGAAGGCTGGCACCGGGGGAAAATGCCTTACATCGGTTACGGACACCGCCTGCTTCCCCATGAAACGCTGACCGAGAACCTGAGTGAGGCACAGGCAGACTCACTTTTGAGATGCGACCTTGAACGGTGTTTGAAGGTATTCCGAAAATATGGGAAAGACTCGCTCCTTTTAAGTCTGTTAGGCTTTAATGTAGGCTGTTACCGTCTGATCGGCAACGGCAAGATACCTAAAAGCAAACTGATTCAGAAACTGGACAGCGGCAACCGGGATATTTACAGGGAATATGTATCGTTCCGCTGTTATCGGGGGAAAGTCATTCCAAGCATAGAGAGAAGAAGAAAAGAGGAGTTTGAACTGTTCTATATTCCGTAGATTGCTTGCTGATAAAGGTTTGGTTGTTACGAGACGACCGAACCTTTTTTATTTGTCCGGCATGAACATATCCCTAACAGGGGATTGTAAAGTTCCATTCCACAATAAACCTTGAATACCGTAACAGGAAACAGATGGAACATCGGAATGTGCATGACTAAAGATCTGTATTTATGTCATAGGGCACATGAAACATAAAAGTCCCTTGGGCAGAATGACTCCAATTGCCATATTAGATGCATATTCCCAAAGCGGGCAGAATCAAGAACCGGGAAGTGGCTAAAACGGAAACGCCACAGGTATGATGTGATATACATCCCCTTGTGACGTTTCTGTTTTTTTAAGATGTATTTGTCTGCTGTTCTTACTTTTGAAGCAAGTATTCCCCTATTGAACGATACCGGTCTTTGATTGCGGCATTTTCATTGAATCCATTCAGACAATGGAGCAAGGCTTTCTCCAAAGTGGTGTATCTGCGGTTAAAACATTGCGGATTGTCCAGGCAATAGGCATTCAAGGCATATCTGTATGGGGCATATTCAGGATTATCCTCTTTTGTGATTTTCACATGCCAAGGAAAGTGTATCCGCAGAGTGAATGACCGTGTTTCCCCTTTTGTAATCCGTTCCTCTTCCTCCAGCATTTTTTTCACGAGGGACCTGTCCAGCAACGGATATCCATATTCCCTGTAATGTTTGATATGGCAGCAATACTCCGTTGCGTATTGCTTCAATTCTTCCGGTCTTATACCATAGTGTTCCCCATAGAAAAGCAGCACTTCCCTGCCTGTTACGATAACGGGCTTTCCGTCCGCTTCATGTTTAAATACCTGCCGTTCCATCTTTTCCCTGTCTGTCAGCAAGGCAAAACCGAAACATTCCGTAAGGGTGAAACTTTCCCTGCCGGGAACGGACAGCCCAATAAGCCTTTCCAATGTGTGGCAGTAAAAGAAAATACCGTCATCGGCCATACCGGTGTCTGGTGAAAGCATAATTCTTACATCCTTGACCTGACCGCTGTCCCTTTGGACAATCCGGCAATTCGCGTAATGTGGCTCACAAGCATTCTCTTTCTTGAACCTGTGGTATTTCTCCAAAATTTCGTTCCGGATTTCCTCCTTGTCGGTCAAGGCAACTCCCAATCCGCAGTTTTCGCACCATCCGTAATAAAAAGCTTCGTCCGTGAAGTGGTCGAACCCTTTTGTGTTGGGGTTTACCATTGCCTCACACCTGACATTGGCCGATCCGCATCTGCTGCACACTATATTATTTCCCATTGTTCTTCTGCTTTACGGGCGACTCACGGCCGCCCTTGTCATACAATTCGGTTGTTATTCTCTTAATTTATCTTTACCCGGTTCATCAGCTGTCCCGAAATTTCATGCAGTTCCCGGCAGCGTTCCGGCTGCTGTTCCCTTGCAAAGGCGGTGATTCCCTGTGTCAGTTTCCATAGCGTGGCCCCGCCTGTAACTCCGTCGTCAGGATTGTTGTTCATCAGCAGTTTCTCGACCTCACGTCCCTCGTTTTTCAACAAGGCTCCTTTCTGCACCAGATTCTTCAGTTCCCTGTCGAAATCCACGTCTATCTCCGATGCTCCTTGAATTTCGATGGCCTTCTGCATGATGGTGTCTTTGCTGTACAGTCCTTTAGTCAGGTCGGAAACAGCCGATACGGTGGTTTGCGTGTCCAGTTCGTAGGTCTTTTGGGAGAGGGACAGGGATTCCGGCAGTCGGCCTCCAAGGTGTATCTGCCGCATGACGGACTCCCTGACCATCCCGTTCAGGCACGCCCCGTTGAGCAGGAACGACCGCATATCGACCGATCCGTTGCCATAGTCGGATGTGGAGAAGCGTGCTCCTGCGAAGATGATGACCGTTCCGTTCTTACGGGTGGGTATCTCTATCGGAGTGGGCAGGATTGTCTCACACCATACTTTCGTGTCGTTCATATAGGCATCGGACACGACTGCTCCCTGTCCTCCCGCCTCACGGATGAAAGCGGTCAGGATATCCACCGAGTTCAGCCGACGGTAGGAGTCCGACAATACGCCCCGGACTTCCATTCCTACCGCCCGTATCAGTACCCGTGTACGCTCGGTCCATCCCGAATGCTCGTTCAGGATGGTGGCGCACAACTGTTTCTGCCAAACATCCCCGGCGGAAAGCTCGCGCAGGTATTTGGTGGGAATGCCCATCTTCTCCGAAATCTGGCTTATGGCGTTGCCGTGCAGGTTGAAGTTCCCTTCGGGCATTGCCATCTGTACCCTTCCTTCCGCTTTGAAAGAGATAACGGGGCGTTCCTTGCTACGTTGGCTTACCCCGATGGGAGCGATGAAATCCTGCGCGATCCGTCCCTCACTGAGCAGACGGTTGATGGTGTCCATGACACCACCTTGCCTGCCTTCTATCATCCGCTGTACCTTGTTAATGACTACCTGGTTGAGGCCCTGCTGTTTCTGTACCGATGCAGCTGCCGGCATTACTGTTGTTTCCATAATACTATGTTTTTAATGTTGATGAATCAGAATTTATTCTTAGAGCTTGTCTTGGTTGTTTTAGTATGTCCCATGTATTTTTCTTCTGACAAACGGATATAATCCTCTTCGCTATATCCGGTCAGCCCGAACAGTTCATAATATCCGGGGAAAGTTTTTTTTCCCGCTTCCGGTATATGCATGCTGGTTCCCTTGTGGCAGCAGATGATATGCCGGACAAAGCGGTAACACTTGCAAAGATCAGCCACGACGGTATATTCGTTGTCCGTATGAGGTTCGTAATATCCACAGGAAAGATTGATACAGGATACTTCCAGACCGTTTCTTTTCAAAGCCGCCACATCTGTATTCAGTCCCTGTGCCGGCTTGTAGCCGTACTTCCGGACATCTATAGCTGAAATGAACTCGTTGGAGCAGAGCTTCATCCCATTGATTTGTGTTACCATATCCCCGTTCCCTTTCCGGTCACACTGAATCACGAAACGGCAATCGGAAAAGAAGGACATATCGGCATGGCTGCTGCCTATGCATCCCACCTCCTCCTGTACGAAGAAGGCACATTTCACCGTCTTGCAATCCTCCAGGCATTTCAGGCAGATCCAGATGCCGTTCTTGTCATCCGCACCGATTCCGGTCATCCGTTTACGCTTGTGATCATAGCCGACAATCATCGAGTCCGCCACAAGATGGGCTGCATAAGAGCCTGTCTTGCGCCAGTGTACCTCATCCATGTGCGCCACGACACAGGGGTAGCTTTCCCGGTTGCCTTTGACCGCATAGATGTTTCCGTACCTGTCTTGCCGGAAAGGAATCTCCATCTTTTTGAGTTCCTCTATGATGAATTTAGCCATCTTCCCCTCTCTGCCAGAGGGGGAAGAAATGCCGTAAAGAGCCATTAGTTTTTCCATGATAATGATATTTTAGGAAATGAACAATTTTTCGATTTGCAGGTATCGTCTGAATTCCGGTACGGGACGCCCTTTACGAAAGAGAAAAGACGGATATTTCTTTCCTTTATATTCCACTGATAATCCTTTCAGGACTTTCCCGAATACGGTAGATACATAGTACATATCCTGACAGTTCTTGCAGAATGCCGCATCCGGGAAGATATGTATCTTCCCGCATTTGGGACATACATATTTTTTCCTGTTTGCACACCCTTCCGTGCTCCGGCAGGTGGCTATGCTCGTGTCGCCCTCCGTATTTCTCAGTTCCAGGTTACCGTCCGTCAGATGGAGGCTGTAGAACGTGTCGAGGTAAGGCACCCCTTTCTTGTGCCACCTGCAGGCGGGCACTTTCACCGTCAAAGAAACCTGTATATTATCTCCGGCCGCCCATTCCTGCTCCTCAATGGGATTCAGTACGGTGAAATCCGTTGTATGTGTATAATCGTTGTATCTGCGTCGCAACAGGATACCTGCCTCCTGCGCCTGCTTGCGGATCAGTTCGATGACGAATGCGTGTGAGGAATAGATACGATCCAGCAGGGAGGCGGCAATCGGTGTGTTTATTGATTTCCACAATGTTATCTCGTTCCATACAATGGCCCGTCCGACCACATTGCTGCTGTCATCCCTTGCCACGAGTATTTTGGCTCCTGCGAAATTGGCATAGAAATCCGCTGCATTACGGGCCTTGTCTTCATATCTCATACAGGAGTTGTGCAGGCTGGATTCGCTACCGTCAGATATGGGACTATAGTTGCTTTCCAGATAAGCCTCCATAAAATCGTTCATACTGTCATGCAGTCTGATTGTGACCTTGCTGTCCAGTGAGATGGCGCTGCAGAAATAGTTGATTTCATCGGGCTGGTACGGTCCTAGATTTTTGAACAGCTCGATAAACGTGGACGGTTCCAGATCTGTCCGGTTCTCCGGAAACCAGGGCGCCTGCGGATTGTTCCGGTCCGGGAAATTGGGATGGCCCAAGTCTTTGTTGCATGCCGTGAACACGATCCGGATTTTCTTGAACGTGCCGGCTTCCGTCCGTTTGCGTTTGGTGGAGAAAAAATTGTAGGACCCCCGTATGACTTCTTCCACCGGTACGTTCTTTTTTACTTCCGAAAGGATATCTTTGGCTATCACACTTCCGTTTTCCGCCGCATGCATCAGGCGGGATTTCAATTCGTTGCTAACATTCAGTTTCATAATCATTCGGTTTATTGTTTATAAATTCTGTTGTTTATATGGCAATTGTTTCTTGCCAGGCTGCATTTGGCGCAATTTCTCTTTCCGCTTTCTGAGCAGGTCAACGGACATGTTCCTGCTTGTCCGATATTCCTCCTCACTCATCCGGCGAATGGAGGGAATGCCCGTCCGGGTCAGTGTATGGTTTACCATCCAGCCGTCCATGAAGTTTTCGGGGCAGAGGCTGTCATGGTGGATGACCTCACCTATGCAGCCATGTACGAGCATGTTGCAAACGGTCATCAGGCAACAGGTACGGCTGACATCCTCTGCAACCAGATAATTACCCAGGTGGCGTACATGATATGCCAGCAGCAGCCTTCCGCTTCCGCATGTCGGGTCACAGATACGTTTCCCTGTCGCTGTCTCCCCCGAATCGGTACATAAGACCATCAGGTCGCAGATATCCGGCGGAGTGAAGAACTGTCCGTTCACCTGCCGACCGCTTTTGGAGGATATTGCCATGAAGAGGTCACCGAACGCATCAAACCATCCGCCGGATTGCAATTCCCGCTGCATGAGCCGTATCCATCCGGTAAGCATTTCCATAAAATGCCTGTTCTGCTGCCGTTTGTATTTCCAGTCCATAAGGGGCGGTGCGCCGGGAGAGAACCCGTGAATGACATAACGCAGGAAATCGTTGAAAACGGATATCGGATCGTAGCCGTTCGAATAGGCGAAATCACAGACCATTTTCTCAAGCGGACGTATCGTCTGCGGTGTGTTGTATGGTACCATATTACTCTGATTTTTTATAGATTGTTACTATATGTCTTTTATGGTCAGTCTGTATCCTGACGGGAGAAATGCCAAGGAAAGAGAGATGGGTGTCCGCTTTCAGCATGTTCCATTCCCATGCAGGAAGTTCCTTCCATTCCATACGGTATGCCCAGAGTATGAACAGACCGGGACGGAATCCGTTGAAAAGCTTTCCGTGCAGAATCCCGACCAGCCGTTCCAGTTCTTCCCGCGAGTAAAGGGTGAATGCCTCATTCCGATAGACAAAGGCATCAGCCGGTTCAATATCCGGCTGACACTCGATGAGGTATCTCGTCCATTCTTTTGTGGTGTACTTTTCGTACAGAGGATCGGGTTCCGTGTATTTCCATGCCCTGACGAATGTGTGGAAGAGGACGGCACCGTTCCTGTGCCTTCCGGTATGCCCCCACATCCGGAACTGTTTGCTGCGTATGCCATCGGGAATCAGCAATTCCGGACCGGTTGTAACCCAAGGGCCTCCTTCGGTATTGTAACCGGTACACTTTTCATTTTCATGGCAAAAAGGTGTCTGTGGGAGAAGGCAGATATGAACTTCCCGGTCATCGCCCCTTTCAATGTGTGCCTGCGGATAATAGTCACCGCCACGGGTGATATAAGTGACAACGTCTCCTGCAGTCGGTAAACCGACTCTTTCCCTGTCCTCCCGCATCCTTGAAATCAGCCGGTTCACCTTCTCCACATCACATTCCTTTATGGAGCAGGCACACCCTTCATGCCTGTTGAGCAGAGTCAGACTTTCCAGGTCATAAAAATTACCGTACTTCATATTGAGATCGTTTTTGTTGATACAATTTGACCTGACGGGTAACCATGTCGCAGAACTTCTGTCCGTTCTCCTTCTCGCTTCTGAAATAGGCAATCATGTCCCAGAGATTCCGATTGAAGTAGCCGGTCCATTTTTCGTAATAGTGACTTCCATAGACCTTTCCGAACGTTTCCTCGAAAAGTGCAGGAGTCAGCCCTTCATCCCCGTGGTGGTTGTATTGCCACAGGGAGACAAGCAGCAGCTGGTTATAATCCAGTGTTTCCATATCTGTTCTTTTTTAAGTAAAACATCGGCCTACATGGGTAGGCATTTTTATTTCTTGATGTCTTTCCAGTCTGTTTTCCGGGGATTGCGGCAAGGCTTGGCGAAAGAAAATACCGCAGCGAAGCGAGGATGATTTTCTTTCAGCCAACCCAGCCCCTGAAAGGGGCCGCCTTGCACAATCAGCCCGGAAAACGGCTATCTTTACAGCAAGAAATGAAAAAGCAGACCTCGGATTCTCTGTTCTGAAGTCTGCTTTTCGGTCATTGTCAAGTTTCATGTTTTTCAGGTATGTATCTGCCATCCGTGGAACGGCTGCAATGTTACGGCAAACGACCTGTCAGGTATTCCATGATAGAGCAGACCTCCTACGATACCTATTCTTCCATCAGCATAATGCTGGGTAAAGCCGAACGAGTATGGGGCATGGTCATAGTAGAGTGAAATCTCACTGGGATAGTCAGGATTCCCTTCCCAACTCTTCAACCGTTCCAAGCACTTTTGAAGTGAGGTGTCACCAATGGATTCGGCATAGCGCTTTACGTTCTCGAAATGTTCTTCATTCAGGATTTTCATAACTTTGGTGTTTTATCTGTTAAACAATGAAAAAGCGAACTCCGGCTTTTCAGCACTGGAGTTCGCTTTTCGGTCATACTTGAATTCCATGTCGTCAAATAAAGGGTAAGTCGGTATCTTCCAGCATGGGCGCGAGCATCCGGCACATTTCGTAAGACGCTTGATTTCGGCTGTCAATCCGGCACGACTCACGTTTTGCCATGGCGATGATACATGCCTTTATTGTTTTGAAAAATGTCTGTTCCAAGGTCTTATGGAAAAACGGGAGTGTCTCTGCAAAACGTTCGGGACTGAATCCCGTATCATTCAGTGCCTGTTCCAGTGCCTTTGCCGCCTTATACTCCCGGCTTTGTTCCAACCGTTCCGGTAAACCTCCGGACTGCGCTATATGGAGCTGGCGTTCCAGTTCGGTAACGGCTGCCGAGAGCAACAGCTTGATGGCATCCGGATTTCCGATGCCGAATTTCCGGTTGTCGGTTGTGTGAAATTCGATCAGGTTTACAGAGCCGTTCTCCTGAAGATTTCTGTAGTGCGTCAGGTTCTCACCCAGCATCTTTGTTCTTTGATTATCCATAGTTTTATTCATTTTCAAGATGTGTAAAAGACTCGTCTGTTTTCAGTCAATCCAAAACGTGCCGCAATGCGGACATTTGGTACCGCATGGGAAGCTGTTTATATAATAGGTATCTCTGTGACGTTTATGGTTCATGTCTCCAAAAGTACATCCGCCTTCCCGAAACCTTTTTTCATAAAGAGCTTCCTGCTTCTGATATTCATTTATGTGACTCTTCTGCAAAGTGACTTCCAGAGGCATCATTCCGGTTTCCCAACGGGTGGAATCACACCAGCTGTTCAACAACCCGCAAATTTCATTCGCATAGGAATAATGTACCTGAGAATCCACAAAAAGATTGTCCCTGTAGAACGGAAGGGTGATGTCAGTCTGAAGACTTACATGATACCCCGCACCATTCCGGCTGTCTACAATAGCAACAATGACACCTCCATAGAATCGGATGCGCTTGAAATCATGTGAAGTATCTCCCGTAATCAGTCTGGAGAATATGGCATTGAAATAGATGCGGAGTTCGCCACCGTACGGAGCATTGACCAGAAGTTCATGGAGTTCATCGGTAAACAGCCCTTCCTTCAGTTGAAGCGCTCGTCTGATTTTACGAAGAGAGACCGTTTCGGATTCTCCGCGCCCACAGCCTCCGTACACATAGCCCTCGATTTCGACTCCAAGGGAGTAGAACATATTGGTTACAGCGGAATTGTCTATCAGTTCTTCTGCCGGATCGGTATTGTTCCGTTCGTAAAGCAGGTCTTTTATCTTCTCCTCATGTCGGATATATTCGGCGGATTTCCCGTCCGCTTCCATCTCATTCCGTATCTCCGAGAGATACCCTTGCAGGTTGTCATGTTCCTGATCGGCATACCACTCCAGGATTTGTTCTTCCAATGGACCGAGACTGTTCCGACGGATGCACTGCTCCTGCAAATCATCATGGCTGTCCAAATTCTCCCGGTAGTCCACGTAATAGAGGCTGACCGAATGAGGAACATAGTCCGTCCAGGATTGTTTTTCCTTCTTCATACCGCTTCCTCCTCTGTCTTTAATGTTGTCACATCATCCACTCCGTTGACGGGCGGCAAACAATCTATGATATATGACAGATGTCCGGCAAAGGCTTCATCCGGCTGGAAGTTTACCTCATTCCCGTATTCATTCTCTACACCATAGAGGCGCAAGTTGCCGTTCTCGATGGTAACCCTGCAAATCAGCACATCAGCCGGAGCCGGTTGTACGCTGCCTGTATTGACAGCAATGACGGGGCATTCCCCATCATTGCTGTTCCATTCATAGGAAGCTCCATGCAGTTCTATGGCTGCATACAATTCCCTGTATTCCATTTCTTTGATAGCCCTTATCCGGGCGTAAAAGTCTGTATGGTTCATATTGCGTTTTTTTGTTGGATTTCTGATACATGTGCAGAATGGAAACCCTGCCGGGAACCCATCCTGCATACTGATTCAAGCCTGCACTTCCTTCTTTTCCATTCTGATGCTCCGCAGCTTGTACAGCAGGTAATGGAACAGTTCCAGGTCGTAGATGCGGTAAAAGAACTTTTCCCCTGTTTCTTTGACCGTTCCGGCGAAAGACACAGACTCTCGGTTGGTGGGATATTGCAGAAAATCCCCGTTTGCTGACAGGGTATGTCTGTTTTGCACCACTCTTTCCAGGAATCTGCCCATATCGTCGTTTCCCTCATAGCCGGAGAAGTAGAGGAAATGATGGCGGCGCAAGCTTTGGAGAACCCTGGTTGTTTTCTGTCTTGCATCCTTGCCGGAGGATTCGTCCGTACCTTTCACCAGGTTGCAGATGAATTTCTTCTCTCCATTTTTGTCAAGGAACAGATATGGGACTATAACTGTGAAACTATGCCGTGTATGGTCAAATATTCCCATTGGTTTTTCTTTGAGGATGCCGCCTTTGAATGTGACCTTCCGGTAATGTCTGTCCATTTGCTGTTCCAAATCCTTTCTTGGTGTGTTCACGGAACGCAGCCCCGTAAAATACCGTCCGTCTATCCGGAAGCAGAACCGGTGAATGCCGGCATGATACGGCTCGCTCATGAAAAAGAAATTCCGGGTGTGCCGGATGGGTGGCTGGGTGTCCATATAGTCAAAATAGTCCTCTTCCGTAATTTCACAGAACGGGGCGCAGAGAGACTGCAGGTGGATCTGCATTTTTTTGCAGATGGCATTCCCGGGCACGGCAATGAGGCTGGGGTTATTTTCCCTTTCCCTCAATTCTTCCAGTGTTTCGTGACCATAATCACTATGTATCCCATCAGACATGACGGTCAGGCAACTGCCGTCAAAGCAACGTGAATCAATGATGAATCTCAAATTGTCGTTTTTCATGGCTCAGATGTTTTGAAGGTCCAACAATCTTTTTGCGGCACCGAGAGCATTGGAGGTAAGCTGCCGTTGCCATGCCTTGTTTTTGGGTGACCAGCGGAATCCGGAGGATTTCAGTTCCTTTCGTCTGCTGTCTTCGGGAATCCTGTCAAACAGGATCTGAAGGCGGTCTTCCCCATAGTTCCATACAAGTGTTCCGCCCTCGAACGGCACTTCCTTGTTTTCCCGGCTTTGCATCGCTTTCAGCTTTTCGCGCATCCGTTCCGCCAGTTCCGGCAATTGGAAGAATTTGTTTCTCGGTGTGATGACGGGTTTCTTCACCCTTGCGTTATATTCGGAAATGAAGTCCACGGCCCTACGGACGATTTCCACTTCCCCGTGATTGGCCAGGGTGGATACCTTGTTCAGGATGCTGCTGACAAACAGGGCACGGCTATAGCCCCGGCATTGTCCGGTATCAATCCCATGGATGGTGTCGGCGCTGCTCTTGATGTCGCGTTTGAGCGTCTGCCATGCCTTTTCCTGTTTCTCTTCCTCCGGTCGTGCGGCTTCCTTTTTCCGTCTGATGGTTTCAAGAACTTTTTTCCGCCAATTGCGGAATTCTTCGTAACAGTTCTGATAGCTTCTGTTCGTTTTTTCCTGCCTGTAGTAATCAAATCCGCTCCGTCCCGTCACCATCGGGTTGGCACAGTGGGAGAGGACCGAGAGCTGGGCGGACAACTTCTGCCGGTAGGCGGCGATGTATGTATCCCCTTCCTCTTCCGGCATGAGTTGCAGGTCGTTGTGCAGCTCCTCTCCGTAAATCATGATGTCCGTCTCGCCGCGAATCTCCGGATTGAAGGAACTCCAGGCGTATGCGTCGCAAGCCTGTTTCCACATATCATCCAGATAGCCCGGATGTTTGAATGCTACGGCTTGCCAGTCTTTGAAATCCCTGGAATGCAATTCATTGCGATCTTCCGGATTTCCGTACAGGTGTACATAGTTGCCCGTTCCATGATGCTCCTTTCTGAAATGGAACGGTACGGGGGGATAGTCCGTACCTTTTTTCCGGATCATCGTGACCCTGTGTGCATTCTCTATGGTAAGGTCTGCTACTTGCTCTTCGCAGACCTTTGCTGTTGTTTCATTCATAATCATTACTTTTTTAAATGTCAGCCGTAAATCATTTCTTCCAGTTCATCGTCCGTCAACAGGCGGATCTCTTCGTCCGAACAATAGTAAGCGATTTCTTCGTCCAAATCGAATGCTGCCGGATCAAGGCTTCTGATGCCATCCAGCAGTTCCTGTTCCAGTCTTTCTACGGAAACCAGATAGTTCCCATCTTTGCCTTGCACTTCCCGTGCAGGATAGCTCATTTCCCGATAAACCAACATCGTCATTTCCGGATTGGCTTCCTGCTGTCCTTTGCTTGTCGTCTTTCTGTTCATACCTTTATTTTTTAAAGTTTGACATGATCGGCTCCATGGAGCCGGATTTTCGTTTTCTTACTTGCCGGGCTGTCCTTTGTCGGGGATTGAGCAAGGCTTGGCAAAAGAAAATACCGCAGCGAAGCGAGGATGATTTTCTTTTAGCCAACCAGCCCCTGAAAGGGGCCGCCTTGCGCAATCAACCCGACAAATGGCTATATTTGCAGGTAAGAAATTGAAAGGACGGCAGGATATTGTGAATTATAGATTACAAAAAAAGCCATCCCTAGGGGGACGGCTTAATGACTGAATTTGTATACTTATTGTGCAAGACGCTCCTTCACGTTGTTCATTGCTTCTTTCAGGCTGCTGTTCATGACCCGTGCATAATGCTGTGTCATACGTGTGGAGGCATGGCCGAGCATGACGGAAACATCTTGAAGAGGCACATTGTTGGCAAGCGTGACCGTAGTCCCGAAAGTGTGACGGGCTACATGCGTGGTCAGATTCTTCTTAATGCCGCAGAAATCGGCTATTTCCTTGAGGTAGCTGTTCATCTTCTGATTACACATGACGGGCAAACAGCATCCTTTCTTAATGCAGGTCGGATGTTCCTTGTATTTCTCCAATATGGCCAGGGGTACGGGCAGCAATGGAATATTGCTGATGGAAGAGGCCTTCCTACGGTGTTCCAATTTGACCCTTCCTTTTCTTATCCACCAGTCTCCGAGATTGTCCTGTACCAGATTCTCTTTGTTCAGACTGGCAACATCGGAGAATGCCAGACCGGTGAAACACGCGAAGACAAAGACATCCCTGACCAGTTCAAGCCGTGGAATGGTGAATTTCTTTTTCATTACGGTCTGCAACTCGTCATAGGTCAGGAATACCGGATCGGTCTCGTCCTGCTCCATCTTGTAGCCGTAAAAGGGATTCTTGCGTATCCATTCCTTTGCCAATGCCATATTGGTAAATTTCTTGAAGCATTTCATATAACGGACTATGGTGTTCCGGCACAACCCCGCCTCCGTTTTCAGGTAGATGTCAAACGCACGGATGAACTCCGGTGTCAGCTCATGGAAAGTGACATCCTCCTTTCCGTAATAAGAGGGGATGAGCAGCTGTAATTTCTTCACCACGTTCTTATACCGGTTGATCGTGACGGGAGAGTAGTCTATACCCGCCAATGTTTCCATTTCCTTGATGCCTTCCCTCATGGTGCCGAGCAGTGTACGCATTTCGGTGTCTTTCCCGAAAACACGTTTAAGAATCAGTTTTGGGGTAATCAAGGCCTGTTCCAATACCAGTTCCTTGTGTTTTTCCAAGGCGCGTGCGTGCAGTTCAGCAATATAGGCGTTCAGTGCCACTGATGCCCTGTCCCTGCCTTTACTGCATCCTTTGGCGGCGTTCCATAAGTTCAGGGGTACGCTTCTTTGGATACGTACATCGTCATAGTCTCCATTGATGGTTATCCGCATCAATACCGGTGCCTCACCGTTTTTCAACAATTTCGTTTTAAGCACGAAAAACAGAATGTTCATTGTTCCTTGTTTCATCACTTTTGTTTTTTGAGGTGTTACATTCAATTGTTTCGTCAAAACCGGATGGCATGAGGACGTGGAGCGAAATGTTAAATTCGGTGGCTTTTTTGAGGGACTTGTGGAAAAGCCATAAAAATCCCATTTTTCTCAGGTTCGAATTGCCTTTTGTATCCCGGGTTCGATTCCTTTTTTTTATCCCGATGGGAAATACCGAATTTTTAAATTTCTTTCACTTTTTCGACTTCATCCGGTCATGTGTGCAAAATTACTTTTTCATACCGGAGATTGAAATTGTCAAACAGCTGAAAAACAATGAAGTATGGTGCATATTTATGGCTTTTTCAAAAGCCTTAAAAAAAGCCACTGAATTGGCAAAGTCCAACTTCACAAATATGTAGCGGAATGCGTAGTGAGGGTAAAAAAAAGAACCCTTGAACTATCTCTAATTCAAGGGTTTTCATGTGTGAAAAGCATTTATGTACTTTCTTTGGTGGTGCCACCAGGAATCGAACCGGGGACACAAGGATTTTCAGTCCTTTGCTCTACCAACTGAGCTATGGCACCTCGTGCTTGTTCGGTCCGGTAATATCTCTTTTGCGGTTGCAAAGGTAGTGAAACTTTTGGATTCTGCAAGTCTTATGGAAATAAAAAACACTGATAAAAAGTTAGTCGGCTAATTATCAGTGTTGTATAAGATGAAAAATATTTCAGGTATGTGATGAAATCTATTATTTATCTTCTTTTAATGGATTCCATCCCTGTGCTTTTAGTTCGAATTCTTGTCCATCACGGGTAATCAATGCACAGCCAAGTTCAGGTTTGGTAATATGTCCGATGAGACGAACTCCTTCCATTTGTGAAATTTTCTCATGATCGGCGATGGAAACAGTAAAGAGTAGTTCATAATCTTCTCCACCATTCAAGGCACAAGTCGTAAGATTCATGTTAAACTCTTCGGCCATAACAGCTGTCTGATAATCGATTGGGATATGCTCCTCGTAAACGCGGCAACCAGTATTGCTTTGTTTGCAGATATGCATCAGTTCTGATGACAGGCCGTCAGAAATGTCCATCATAGAAGTAGGGATTATATTGGCGGCTGCCAATTTCTCAATGATATCTTTGCGCGCTTCCGGTTTCAATTGGCGTTCTAATAAATACTCTTTGCCGGAGAAATCCGGTTGGACATCTTTATCACCTTGCAATACGACTTTTTCACGTTCCAAAAGTTGTAAACCCATATAGGCTGCTCCCAAGTCGCCGCTGACGCAGATCAGGTCAGTGTCTTTGGCTCCATTACGGTAAACTACTTTATCCTTATCGGCATCGCCGATACAAGTAATGCTGATAGCAAGACCTGTCAGAGAAGAAGTGGTATCGCCTCCCACAATGTCGACATTGTATTGCTGGCAAGCCAGACGGATACCGGAATAAAGTTCGTCCATATCTTCCACGCTGAAACGCTTGGAAAGACCAAGAGATACCGTAATCTGCCGGGGAGTACCGTTCATGGCATAAATATCGGAGAAATTAACTACTGCTGATTTATATCCCAAATGCTTCAAGGGAACATAAGTCAGGTCAAAATGCACACCTTCCATAAGCAGGTCGGTTGTTACCAGTACTTGCTTTTCTGAAGGGTAGGAGAGAACGGCGGCATCGTCGCCCACTCCATATTTGCTGGATTCGTTTTCCAGTTTGATTCCCTCGGTGAGGCGGTCAATCAGACCAAACTCACCAAGAGATGCTATTTCAGTTCTCATAAATCGGGATGATTGTTTAGGCACGGTTGATAAGTTCACGCATGATCGTGGTCATTTTCGGTTGAGCAGCGTCAGCGGCTTTCTGAACTTCTTCGTGTGTTACTTCTACGATTTTTCCTTCTACTCCTAAGTCGGTAATGACGGAAATACCAAAAACTTTGATACCACAATGGTTGGCTACGATAACTTCCGGAACGGTAGACATACCAACTGCATCAGCACCAAGGATATGGAATAATTTATATTCGGCAGGAGTTTCGAAAGTAGGACCTTGCGTACCAATATACACTCCGTGTTGTACTTTAATTCCTTTTTCTTTGGCAATCTCGTCAGCCTTACTAATCAATTCCTTGCAGTATGCTTCGCTCATGTCCGGGAAGCGAGGTCCGTAAGGGATATTTTTTCCGCGAAGCGGATGTTCGGGGAAATAGTTGATATGGTCAGTGATAATCATCAGGTCACCGATTTCGAAATCTGCATTTGTACCGCCACTGGCATTGGATACGAACAAGGTTTTGATACCTAATTCACGCATGACACGTACAGGGAAAGTTACTTCTTTCATCGAATAACCCTCGTAATAGTGGAAGCGTCCCTGCATAGCCATGATATCCTTATTGCCTAGTTTGCCGAAAATCAGCTTACCGCTATGACCTTCGACGGTAGATACCGGGAAGTTGGGGATATCTGAATACTTTATTTCATACTTCTCGGTGATTTCGTTTGCCAAACTGCCAAGTCCGGTGCCTAGTATAATGGCAGTTTCCGGACTGGTATGCATCTTACCTTTCAGATAAGCTGCGGTTTCTTGTATTTTCTCTAACATAGTCAATAATATGTTGGTTAAATTTATCTTGTTGATTTTGTAATATTTCAATTTCAATAGGCAAGGCGTAGATAAATGGTTTCAATTCCTTGTCCAAAGCCGGATGGTTAATCAGGCGTGTTGCATCTTTCTCGGTGGTAATAATCAACCGGTGTTCTCCTTTCAGTTTATGAAACCGTTCTTTGATAAGCTGTATATCCCGATGAGTGAAATTGTGGTGATCGTCAAACGATAGTAAATCTATTTGTTTGGTACAACCTTCCAGTCTTTCGAGAATAGGGGCAGGTGAGGCAATTCCCGTCATCAATAATATATCAGTGTTTGTCAGTGAGGACAAAGCAACCTCATGGTTTGTCGAAATTGCATTTGTGTCCGGAGACATGGTAGGGAACACTGGTTGCAGGTTACCATACCGGAACGATGAGAAGAATAACTGTTGATATGGATAAAGGCTCAGCCGTTTCGTGATAATGTTATAATCAATAGGCTTGATGTCTTGCGGGCATTTGGTGACAATAACGATTTGCGCCCGATTCTTGCCGCTAATTGGTTCACGAAGCCGTCCTGCGGGGAGCAAAGTGTCATCACAGAATAATCGGTGATAATCCGTTAACAGAATACTCAATCCCGGTTTGACGTATCGGTGCTGGAAAGCATCGTCCAATAGGATAACATCTATTGAAGGCTTTTGCAGTGCAAGCAACTTTTCTATGCCATGACAACGCTTTTCATCGACAGCTACTGTGACAGACGGGAATTTTTGATGCATCTGGTAAGGTTCGTCGCCAATGCTTCTTGCCGTACTTTCCGGAGTTGCCAATACATAACCTTTCGTGTGCCGTTTATATCCCCGGCTTAATACAGCTACCTTATATTGATTACAAAGAAACTTTATCAGATATTCAGTGTGTGGAGTTTTTCCTGTCCCTCCTACAGCGAGATTACCCACGCTGATAATAGGTATATCAAAACTCTTTGATTGAAGAACTTCCCAGTCAAAGAGTTTATTTCTCATCATTACCACTGCTCCGTAGAGCCAGGAGGCAGGGTAGAGCCACTTATGTATCTTGATAAAGTGTTCGTCCATGTATTACGGTTTATTTTATATTCAGTTCGAACGGAATACGTGCCTGAATCATAGATTGTTCTTGCAGATTTTTCAGTAAGCCGAATTGCTGGTAGTACTCGCCTAATTTACTTTTCAGTAATTGTGATTCTACATAATTCGTCGGTTTCGTATCAAGCAGGGAAGACAGGAAATCTTGTTTCTCAGGATAAGACACAACGGTATAGCCTTCGATACCGGCTTTTGCAACAGCAATGTCCAGTGCCTTGTCAATACCACCTAATTCGTCTACTAATCCCAGTTCTTTAGCAGTTTCCCCAGTCCATACACGGCCTTCAGCAATCTTCTCGATAGCTTCCTTCGTCATGTGACGTCCTTCGGCACAACGAGTTACAAAGGTATCATATCCTTCAGTTATCATCATTTGAAGCAATGATTTCTCATCCTCGTTAAACGGACGCATGATATTTCCGAAATCAGCGTATTTATTCGTTTTTACGACATCATAACTTAAACCGATTTTATCAGTCAATCCTTTCACATTAGGAATCATACCGAAGATTCCGATAGAACCGGTCAGGGTAGTAGGCTCTGCAACAATCGTATCGGCAACGCAAGAGATATAGTAACCTCCTGACGCAGCATAATCACCCATAGAGACAATGACCGGTTTCTTTGTTTTCAGCTCTTTCACAGCATGCCAGATTTGTTCCGAGGCGAAAGCACTTCCACCTGGAGAATTGACACGGAGTACAACAGCTTTCACATCATCATTATCTTTCAATTTGCGCAGGTCACGAATTACTTTCGAACCGACAATCCCATCTTCGGAAGTTGCAGAGCTCGGATAGTCTGTAATTTCACCGGATGCATAATAAACAGCTACGATATTACCGCTTTTATCTTTCGGCACATTTTTCCTTACGTTCATCATGTCGCCCAATCCTAATATAGGAAGATTATCATCTTCATTGATCTCTACCAATTTCTTAAGATAATTACGCACATCATTGCGATAAATCAGAGTATCAGCCAATCCACATTTTACACTCTCTTCTGCCGGATAGAACATGAGCATGCGATCTGCATAAACATTCAGTGAGTCTACAGAAATATTACGTGAAGTAGATACCCCTTCCGTAACCTGTCCCCAGATAGAAGTGATAAATGTGGTAACCTGTTCGCGGTTGGCAGGACTCATTTCCGTAGCAATAAACGGCTCTACGGCAGATTTGTAAGTTCCCACCTTGAACACCTGCATCTCAACTCCTATTTTTTGCAGCAGATCTTTGTAGAACAGGGGAGCAGAGGCGATACCCCGCCATTCAATCATTCCTTTGGGATTGAGCAACACCTTATCGGCTGCGCTGGAAAGATAATAAAGTCCCTGCGTATAGGAGTCTGCATAAGCAATAACGAATTTTCCACTTTCTTTGAAGTCGAGCAGTGCGTTGCGGATTTCCTGCAAAGAAGCATAGGAGGTGCCTAATGAGTTTGCCTGTAGATAAATCCCTTTAATATTTTCGTTTTCTTTAGCCTTCTGGATGGAAGAAAGAATATCGTCCAGTCCGTACGTGTTAGAACCGTCACCCAACAACTGTGATAAAATATCCAGCGGATCTTCTTGCGTACGTTCAACCAACGTTCCGTTTAAGTCGAGCATCATTACAGAATTCTTTTTTACGATTGTTTCCGTGTCCGAAGCAGACATGATGCCAAACAACGTTACCATGCTGATTATAAATAATACAATACTTGACAAAATGATACCTGTCACCGTGGCAAGTGTAAATTTCAAGAAATCTTTCATTATACTTATTGTTTTTTGCGCCAGCTTGTTATTAAGCTAACAAAGATAAATAATTGAGTTGATATTTATTCAATAAGTCGTACGAATTTTTGTTTTATCACAGCGAATCCATATAAATAGGAACTTCCTTCATTTAAGATTTAAGTATATTTGTCTGTATCAAATCCTTTTAAATGAGAAGAAATCTCTAATTTTGTGGCACAACTATTAATACATTGAATAATACTATCATGAAAAAACTCACATCTATCCTTTTATTGCTTTTGTTTGTATGGACGGTACAAGCACAAACTGCTCGTGAAGAGATCCGTGCAAACCGGTATTTATCCGCTAATAATTATTATGCATATCCCACGCCTACTGCCAAGCAGACAGCTGCTCCTAAGGGGTACGAACCTTTTTATATCAGCACATATATGCGTCATGGTTCACGGTATTTGATTGATCCGAATGATTATCGTTTCCCCAAGCAAACTTTATTAAAAGCCGACTCTTTAAACAAACTTACTGCAACAGGTAAAAACACACTGGATATTGTTTTGCGCATGGCTGATATGGCGGAAGGTCGTCTTGGTGAACTGACTTCGGTGGGAGCACGCCAACACAGAGGAATTGCAAAGCGTATGTATACTAATTTCCCACAGATATTTGCGGATGGAACAGAAGTGGATGTCCGTTCCACAGTTGTCATCCGGTGTATATTATCCATGACATCCGAATGCCTCCAATTGCAGGCGATGAATCCTAATCTATGTATCAAGAATGATGCAAGTTACCATGATATGTATTACATGAATCCTCCTGCTAAGGATTTGAGTAAAATAGCTAGTTCCGATAAAGTGAAGAAGGTTCAGAAAGATTTTGAAGCTACCCATGTACGTCCGCAACGGTTGATGAAAACATTGTTTACAGACGAAGCGTATGTAAAAGCAAACGTTGATGAAGCGCGCCTGATGAGACGTCTTTTTGATTTGGCTTGTAATATGCAGAGTCATGATACAGATATGCAGCTATATTCTCTTTTCACGGATGAAGAGTGTTATGATTTATGGAGTTGTAACAACTTATATTGGTATCTGACACACGCTTGTTCTCCTGTAACGGATGGTTTGATGCCCTATCGGGAAGCCGACTTGTTGCGTAATATTTTAGATAGGGCAGATGCTGCTTTGAAAGAAGGTAAGAACCAGGCCACTTTAAGATTTGGTCATGAGTCTTGTCTGTTACCGTTAGTCGCTTTATTGGAACTGAATCATTATGGAGAATCTTACCCTGACGTAGAAAAGTTATCCGAACAATGGAGAGCGTATGATATTTTCCCGATGGCTAGTAACGTGCAATTCGTCTTTTTCCATAAAAAAGGAAGTAACGATGTATTGGTAAAAGTATTACTTAATGAAAAGGAAGCTAAACTACCGGTGAAAACAGACGTAGCTCCTTATTACCACTGGAAAGATGTAGAAAGCTACTATCGTGAAAAATTAGATAAATATCAGCATATATAATGCGACATTAACTTAACATTATTATATTTACCATGAGAAGAAAAACCCCTTTTATGGCTGCAACTCTGGCAGCAGGCTTGTTTTTTTATTCTTCTTGTACTCCGGCTGAAAAGACGGATACAAAAGATTATACTCAATACGTTAATACCTTTATCGGTGGCGCAGACAACGGGCATACATTTCCCGGCGCATGTTATCCTTTCGGTATGATACAGACCAGCCCTGTGACGGGAGCAGTTGGTTGGCGCTATTGTTCTGAATATGTTTATGAGGATTCCCTGATTTGGGGATTTACTCAAACACATCTGAATGGAACGGGATGTATGGATTTAGGTGATATTTTGGTGATGCCGGTCACTGGCACACGTGCCCGTGCGTGGGATGCTTATCGTAGTCATTTTTCTAAAGATAAAGAAGCGGCTACTCCGGGATATTACACCGCAGAGCTCTCTGATCCACAGGTAAAAGCAGAACTGACTGCCTCTATCCATGCTGCCCTTCACCGCTATACTTATCACAAGGCTGATTCTGCCTCTATATTGATTGACTTGCAACATGGCCCTGCATGGAGAGAAGAACAATATCATTCACAAGTCAACAGTTGTGAAGTGAACTGGGAAGATGCTCAAACACTGACAGGACATGTCAATAACACGGTATGGGTCAACCAGGATTATTTCTTTGTGATGAAATTCAACCGTCCGGTAGTCGATTCACTTTATCTTCCGATGGGCGAAACAGAAAAAGGAAAACGCATCATTGCCTCTTTTGATATGCAGCCGGGAGACGAGCTGATGATGAAAGTGGCTCTTTCCACCACCAGCATAGACGGGGCTAAAAAGAATCTGGAAGCAGAAATTCCTGCCTGGGATTTTGAAGGAGTAAGAGCTACCGCCCACAATGAATGGAATAACTATTTGAGCCGTATTGAAATAGAGGGTACCGATGATGAAAAGACAAATTTCTATACTTGTTTCTACCACGCATTGATTCAGCCTAATCAAATTTCGGACGTAGATGGTATGTATCGTAATGCCGCCGACTCTATTGTAAAAGCCGGAACTGGAACCTTCTATTCTACATTCTCTTTGTGGGATACTTACCGTGCTGCTCATCCGTTTTATACATTGGTGATTCCCGAGCGTGTGGACGGTTTTGTGAATTCTCTCATCGAACAGGGTGAAGTGCAAGGCTTCCTGCCTATTTGGGGATTGTGGGGAAAAGAGAATTTCTGTATGATTGGTAATCACGGCGTATCAGTCATTGCCGAGGCTTATCGCAAAGGATTCCGTGGCTTTGACGCTGAACGTGCTTTCAATATAATAAAGAAGACGCAGACTGTATCTCATCCGTTGAAGTCTGATTGGGAGGTTTATACGAAATATGGTTATTTCCCGACAGACCTGATAAAAGCAGAATCTGTATCTTCCACTTTAGAATCTGTATATGATGATTATGCTGCTGCCGATATGGCACGTCGTATGGGTAAAGAGGAAGATGCCGCTTATTTTGCGAAACGTGCTGACTATTATAAGAATCTTTTCGATCCGGAGACGAAGTTCATGCGTCCGCGCAAAGCTGACGGAACTTGGAAAGCTCCGTTTAACCCAAGTGCGTTGGCACATTCTGAAAGTGTCGGTGGAGATTATACGGAAGGAAATGCATGGCAATATACTTGGCATGTACAACATGATGTTCCAGGATTAATCCAGTTGTTTGGGGGAGAAAAACCTTTCTTGAATAAATTAGACTCATTGTTTACGGTTAAGCTAGAAGGTGAAAGTTTAGCAGATGTTACTGGATTAATCGGGCAATATGCTCATGGAAATGAACCAAGCCATCATGTGACTTATTTGTATGCACTGGCTGGTCGTCCGGAACGTACACAGGAATTGGTTCGTGAAATATTTGATACTCAATACAAAAACAAACCCGACGGACTTTGCGGAAATGATGATTGCGGACAGATGTCTGCTTGGTATATGCTTAGTGCGATGGGATTCTATCCGGTAGATCCGGTAAGTGCGGAATATGTATTCGGTGCTCCACAGTTGCCGAAGATGACCTTGCATTTGGCCGATGGCAAGACTTTCACAATTATTGCGGAGAATTTGTCGAAAGAACATAAATATGTAGATAGTATTACATTGAATGGCGAACCATATACAAAGAAAACGATCTCGCATGAAGATATTGTAAAAGGTGGTACACTGGTGTATAAGATGAAGTAATAAATTCTCAAGCATTCTCACTGCGATGAGTATTTTTTCTCATCGCAGTGAGAATTTTTTCTCATTCCTATGAGTATTTTTTCTCATAGTATTGAGAATTATCCCTTGTCAGAACATACGGAAACGGCGTTTTACACAGACTGAAACTACCTTTATTGCATAGTCCTACTCACCTCTATACGCTGCTTTTCAAACTTCTCATTATTGGTGTTGCGATTACTAACCTCTTTACAGCGAATAGGTGCACTCATTTCAAGCAAGCGCAAAATCTCATTTAAAGATTCACCTTCAAAAGTCGCTTTATAGGAATACTTTCCTAATTCAGCGTCTTTCAGAATAAATTCCACGTTATAAGTCTGTCCCAAACGCTTGAATACATATTCCAGCGGGTCATCTCTAAAAATGAGTATTCCATCTTTCCATGAGCACCATTTATAAGTGTTGGTTTTATTGACGTTATATAAAGAAGTGGCCAGATTATAGTCAATTTTCTCTCCCGGTGAAAGGGAAATCGTCTTTTTCTGGTCAAGAGTGACTGCGACCTTTCCTTTTACTAACGTCACTGCTGCTACATGATCCGGAGCGTATGCGTTCACATTGAATGCTGTGCCGGTAGCTTCTACAGTCAGTTGTTTGGTTTTTACGATGAAGGGATGCTCTTTATCGGATTCTACTTCAAAATAGGCTTCACCCTGCATCGAAACAACTCTTTGCTTATCATTGAATTGAGTCGGATACTTTAAAGAACTTCCGGCATTTAGCCAAACCTTAGAACCGTCAGGCAGATTAACTACCGACCAAGTGCCATAAGGAGTGAATAACTCCTGATAAGTCTCTGCAATTTGAGAAGCGGGTTTAAAATAAAGATAAGCAGATAATATCAGTAAAGGAAGAAGCAAGATAGCTGCCACTTGCTGCCAATAGTGCAGGAAGGACAACTTAGGACGAACGGAAACCGGCTGGTTTTGATGGAGAATCTGTTCCATTACTTTTCTGTGCGCACTGTCCACATCTATCTCTTCCGGATTAAAAGCCGGGTGACTGACTTCCCACACATTCTTTTGTGATAGAAAGCTCCTATAGTTTTCGGGAGTAGCCGATATCCAATCATCCAGTACCTTTATTTCTTCTGGTGTAGCCTCTTTCGAGAGATATCTGGAGATTATAAATTCTATGTCTGAATCTTTATTTATCATATGCATTTTACCTTATATATAATAGACGTTTCAGAAAGAAAATCCCACATTCATTAGTGGAAAAGAAATAAAAAAAGTAGTAAATAAAAATCTTTTAATAAGATGCGGAGCTGCTTCAATGCTTTGCTGATACGTACTTCTACCGTTCTGACAGAGATATTCAGGCGATTGGCTATTTCCTGATATTTAATATTTTCTAATCGGCTCATCTCGAACACTTCTCTTTCTTGAGGAGGTAATTGTTCCAATGCATTTTTAAGTTGCCGGCATAAATCAGAATATAGTATGTAGTTTTCTGTCGTATCTATATCTATAGAATCCGATTTAAGTTCGTAAGCAATGTGCTCATCTATAATCCTGCGATGGCGTAATTCGTCCAGACAGTAATTCCTGACCGCTTTCAGTAAATATGATTTTAGTGAGTTCTCAATTACCAATGATTTCCGGTCATTCCATAGTTTGAGAAAGATATTTTGTACAATATCTTCACAGGTAGATTTCTCCGGAATGTAAGTACCGCCAAACAATACCAAATCTTTATAATAAGCATGGAATAGTCGGGTAAAAGCCTGTTTATCATCCTGTTTTAGTGCTATTACCAGAAAACGGTCGTCGGAAGTCTGTTGTTGGATATTCGGCATAGTATTGTAGTAAAGGTTCTATTGTCGGGGGTAAAAATAGAAAGATTATTTGGGATAAACGATAGTTTGAAGAAAAAATAATGCAGATGAAAAAATAATGCGATATCCAATGTGGCTTTTATTTTTAGAAACGTCTTATTGATAGAAACGAGAGAAAAACACATTTATTAACCTTTAAATAATACAAGCCATGAGAAAGACATAATCAGTGAATTCAGCTTCCGACAACTGATAAAAAAAGGAAGGTCTGACTCACCTTCCTTTCCAAAGATTCAGTTATTCGTTAATCAACTTATTTGTAGAACCAATAACCAAACATGTAAAGGTATGAAACTTATTTCAATTAGAAAAATGAAAAAGAGAATTAATGTACCTGCGAATGTAAAAATGGGGAGAATCTGTGCTATATGGTTGTTTTGTATAGCTTTGCAAGCTATCAGTATACCTATCCTGGCACAATCCGCCAAAATTACATTGCGACTGAAAAATGTGACTGTAGAGGAGGTCTTGACTAGTATCGAAAATCAGACAGAATACCGTTTCTTATACAACAAAGACATTGTTGATGTAAGCCGTATAGTAAGCATTACTGTGAAAAATGAACGGATGACTCTGGTACTGGATAAACTTTTTAAAGGCGAAGGAGTATCTTATACGATTGAAAAACGTCAGATTGTATTAAACAAAGTTTCATCTCAACCACAGGATAACAAACAGCCGGTCAAAGTGACCGGAAAGGTAGTGGACGAATCCGGAGAGGTTCTTCCGGGAGTGACTGTGATGATAGAAGGGGCTACTCAAGGAACCATTACCGGTATAGATGGCAATTACCAGTTGCAAGTTCCGGAAGGCTCGACACTGAAATTTACTTCAATAGGTTACACTACATATACGCAGAAAATTACCCGACCGATGACGTTGAATGTGACGATGAAAGAGGATTCAAAACAGTTGGATGAAGTTGTTGTGGTGGGGTATGGAACGACCACCCGTAAGAATCTGACAACTTCCATTGCAACGGTAAAAACGGAAAAAATATCGCGAGCCGCAACAAGTAATATGTCACAGATGTTGCTTGGGCGGGCTGCCGGACTGGAAGCTACGTTGACAAGCCCGCAACCGGGTGGAGCAGTTGACCTTTCAATTCGTGGGGCAGGTACTCCTATCTTTATAGTGGATGGCGTAATGATGCCTTCCACTTCTTTAGAGGTTGGAAACGGAAACCAGGTTATGCCCAACTCTATCAATCGTTCGGGATTGGCCGGACTTAATCCTGCCGATATTGAATCTATCGAAGTGTTAAAGGATGCATCTGCCTCCATTTATGGAATTGGTGCAGCCAATGGTGTCGTTTTAATCACTACAAAGAAAGGTACTGAAACTCGTCCCCAAATCACTTATGAAGGAAATTATTCTATCGTGAAAAACTATCCGTATCTGGAACCTTTGAGTGGGGAAGAATATATGAATGTTGCCAACATTTTCAATAAAGAAAACTATTTATTTACGAACGGTATGTATCCTTATGGTGATAAACCTTTTGATAATAAATGGGTACCTCAATTCTCACCTCAACAGATAGCTGCCGCTCAAACAACAGACTGGCTGGATTGTGTATTAAAGGATGGTAGCATCAATAATCATAATATCACAATTACGGGTGGTTCTAAACTGCTGAAATATTATCTGTCCGGAAATTATTACAAACAGGAAGGTACGGTAGAAAACTCCGCTATGGAACGTTATGCTCTTCGGACAAACATTTCTTCACAATTGCTTCCATTTCTTAAGTTGACAGCAATTGTCAATGTAAATGAAAATGAATATACAAACTCAACTTCCGGTGGCGGTGGTGGTGGAAATGGGTACGATGCCATACAATCAGCATTGACTTATCCTTCTTATTTACCAATCAGAGGTGAGGACGGAAAGCCTACCTTATATTCAAATTACCCTAACCCGGCGGAAATGATAAAAGTTAGTGACCGGACTAAAACAAGCGGTTATTATCTAAACTTTGCTGCCGATGTGGATATAATCAAGGATATGTTGTCCTTCCGTTTGATGTATGGCATTAATAAGGAGAATGCTAATCGTAATCTGTATATTCCTTCTGATATATATTTTATGGACATGTATAAATCAAGAGGGCATTTGGGATATGTTGAACGTAGAAACCAAACTATGGAAGGCACATTGACTTTCAAAAAACAGTTTGGAGATTTGTTACGTGTCGATGCCGTAGTCGGTATGGGAAGATATACGAACGATTCAAATGGACTTGAACTTGACTACGAACAGATTAACGATCACATTGCAGCTGATAAGGTGGAAGCTGCGGAAGGCGCTTTCTACCCGACTTCTTTCAGGGCAGCCGATGAACGTCGTTCTCAATTTGCCAGGGCAAGTGTGGATGTGCTCGACAGATATGTAGTTGCCGCTACTATTCGTCGCGATGGAACGGATAAGTTTTTCCCGGGAAAGAAATATGCCTATTTCCCTTCAGTATCATTGGCTTGGAAATTATCTAACGAGCCGTTTATGAAGCATATATCATGGATTGACCAGTTGAAGATTCGTGGTAGTTATGGACAGACAGGTAATGATAATCTGGGTAGTTCGCTTTATGGCACTTTCAGTCTGGCAGCCCAATATATCAAGTTCTCTAACAATTCAGTGACTTATGTACCCTATCTGCTTAGCGGTCCTGATTACCCGAATGTTACCTGGGAAAAGACTACCATGAAAAATATAGGTATAGACTTTTCAGTTCTGAAAGATAGAATCTGGGGAAGTTTTGATATGTTCCGCAATGATGTAACCAACTTGCTGGGATATGACTCTGCCTCTCCGCTTAGTATGACATCTTCCGTCCCGATGAATTATGGACATTATGTACGTTACGGATGGGATGCGACTATCAACTCACTAAACTTTGAAATCCCCCGTGTGTTTAAGTGGACCTCACAATTGACCTTATCACATCATAATGCCGTTTGGAAAGAACGGATGCCCAACTATTATTATGAAGAATATCGAATCCGCAAGAACGAACCGGTGAATGCTTATTATTACTATGAAACGGAAGGCGTTATCAACATAGATAAAAGTAATATGCCCGAATCGCAGAAATCTTTGCCGGCAGATGCGCAACAGCCCGGTTATCCGATTATTAAGGATGCAAATGGGGATAACAAAATAACGATTGATGATGTGAAGATGCGGAATACACTTCCAAAAATTCACATAGGCTTTGGAAATACATTTGTATACAAAGATTTTGATCTGGATGTATTTATGTATGGACAATTCGGACGTACACGCTATAACTATGCATATCGTTGGGCACTTGTCGGAGATGTGTATTACACGAGTCCCAAGAATTCGAACAAATATGTATATACTATCTGGAATTCTCAAACCAATCAGAATGGAAACCGGCGTGGTATTGCTTCAACAAAGGCTGTCGCTTTGCCTGGTAACGTAGGTTTTGAGGAAGATTATCAGAATGCTTCGTTCGTACGTGTCAGGAATATCACTTTAGGATATAACCTTTCAGGAAAGAAGCTGGGAAGAGTAGGTGATTATGTGAGTTCTATCAGAGTTTTTGTCGACTGTCAGAATCCGTTTACTTTTACCAAGTTTGTAGGTGTCGATCCTGAAATAAAGACGGGTGGCGACGGCTCCAAAGCGGAGTATCCGATGACGAGAACATACTCCTTCGGAGCAAAAATATGTTTCTAAGAAAACCTGTAACGAAAGAAAGATTGAAAATATGAATAAGAATAAATTATTTAAGGTGTTTGTCATGATTGCATTTATCATGTGCAGTTGTGAGGATAATTTTGATCCCAAGATGTATGGCACGTTGAATGTTTCTAATTATCCGGTGACTGAAGCCGAATACGAATCATTTATGATGACCTGCTATATGCCTTTTACGACAACATGGACCTATTGGATCGGTGCCGGAACAAGTGGTAATCAGCACGGTTGGTATATCCCTGCTGGAGGTGTACTGAAGTTCTTTGATTATCCGACAGATGAGGTGGCTGTGTGGAATAATGGTTGGGGAGGCGGATATTATTTCCTTTCTAAAGCCGATTTTAGTCAGTGTGTTTATTATACAAGCGGTACGTTAAGTGATGAAAGGCCGAACCACTTTCCGAAAGTAAGTGAGATTTCCTACTTCACCAATGTGATTGGAACATTGGAGAAAGCTTCTACCGAAGTGGTTTCTGAAGAGCGTAAAAGAGAATTTATTGCTGAAGCCCGTCTTTGTCGTGGATTGATGATGTATTATCTATTGCATGTATATGGTCCTGTTCCTTTGATTGTCGATCCGAACGACCTGATTAATCCTTCAAAACTGGAAAATCTGGTACGTCCGACATTGCAGCAAATGACGGAGTGGATTATGGCTGACTTTGAGTATGCTTATCAGTATATTGCAGATACGCAGCCGGAACAGGGACGTTACAATAAAGACTATGCACGTGTATGCATCATGCGGCATTGCCTGAATGAAGGCTATTATATGTCCGGTTATTATCAGAAAGCGATTGATATGTATAACGAGTTGAAGGGACGGTATAGTCTTTTCAAGAAAGGGGACAATCCTTATATCGAGCAATTCAAAAATGCCAATAACTTTAATTCGGAAGTGATTATGGCTGTCAGTTGTGATGAAACGGCGGATGGTACGAATAAGTCCGGCAACTTTAACCCGCTGATGATGCTCGCTACTCCCGATAATGCAGCTCGAGTGGACGATCAGGGAAATCCTACTCCTTTCTATCTGCAAGGGCAGGGATGGGGACAAACTTTCAATGTGTCTCCGAAATTTTGGGATACGTATGATCCTTCGGACAAACGTCGTGAAGTGATCCTGACCAAATATTATACGACTGCAGGAACTTGGATTGACCGGAATACTACTACATGGGACGGGTTTATCATTAATAAATTCCCGGTGGAAACAGCTACGGCTTTTCAGGGGACTGATATACCGTTAGCCCGTTGGGCAGATGTATTGCTCATGTATGCGGAAGCCGAAGTACGTAAAAACAATGCAGCTCCGTCCGCTGACGCTATTGCTGCGGTCAATGAGGTGCGTAAGCGTGCCGGACTGGGGGATCTCCCGTCATCGGCAACAGCGAATGTTGAAGCTTTCCTGGATGCTTTACTTACGGAAAGAGGACATGAAATGTTGTATGAAGGGATGCGTAAAATAGATCTCATCCGTTTTAATCAGTATGCGCAGCGTACAGCGAAGATCAAAGGAGTGGCTCCTACACATCAATATGTGCCTATTCCTAATTATGCGGTTCAACAAGCTTCGGAATCTTATGGAAAAGTGTTGGCACAGACATTTGAACGTGAGGGATGGAAAGCGGATCTTGCGGCAGCTCGCAATTAATGTCATCATTCATTATTGTTAAACTAGAGATCTTAAGAAAAATGAAAAAGATATATGTATTATTCATGTCGTCGTTATTGCTCCTTTCGTGTGCAAAAGATGATGTTAGTAAGCCAAGTGAATGGCCGGAGTGGCCTACACCTTCAAAACCTAAAATAGAAAATGCCGTATTGCGGGGAGTGAATGGTGAAACGGTTGTGGCGGCTGGTGATAAAGTGAAGTTCACCGCACAGGTTAGTGATGAATATAATGATTTGGTTTCATTCCAATTATTAGTGACAATGGATGGAGCCGAAATCTTGAATTTGTCTAAAGGATTGAGCGGACGTTCTGCGGTTATTGAAGAGGAAGCTACTTTACCTTTTGTTGCCGGTTTCCAGAATGGACGTCCTGTGGTGACTATAAAAGCTGTAAACGATTTAGGTGGCAATGAATCGACTCTGACTTTGGATGAGGCCGCAAGTGTGGCGGTAACCCGTCCGGAAACACCTTCCCAATTATACCTTGTTGATGATTTGGGAAATGTGTATGAAATGGACAAGGAGAGTCAGAATGAAACGGATTATAGTTTCCGGACGAGTGCGGCGGATTTGGCAGGGATTGGCGATCATTTTAAAGTTGCCGAAAAGATAATAAATAATAAACCTGATTATTCCGGTTTGGTATGGGGATATTCAGACGATAAGATCGCGATTGTGACTGATGATGCAGCTACTTCGATTCCGACTCCTAAGGTAGGAAGCTATACATTGGAGAATATCACTTTTGATATGTTGAGTTTTCTGGCTGATAAGACTTTGACATACAGCATTGATATTGATAAGTCCCGCTTCTTTGATGTGGGAGGAGGATATGTCCAGTTGGATGTTCAGCTGGTAGAAAGTGCCAAGATTAATTTTATAGGTTTTGGTAGTGATGTCACCAATATGCTCCGGCCGGAATTCTTTAAAGATGTTTCAGGGAGCAAAGCAAAATTCGATGGTCCGTCGGTACTTTATAACTTGAAATATAATACATCAAATGGTTTCATGTATATGGAACGTCCGCGGGATGTCTTTTATCCGGAAGTGATGTATATTGTTGGTACTGGAGTTGGATTCCCGCGTGAACCTTATGTGGCTACACTTGCTTGGGATTTCGCATATCCTCACCAGTGGTTCTTCTTTAAGAAGGTAGGTGCAAGTGCTTTTGAAGCAGTTGTGTACATTGACCAGACTATGGGATTTAAGTTCTATCGGGGATATGGTTGGGCGCAAGAGGAGGACACGAAGAATCTGTATACGGTTGAGCCTGCTAACTTGGTTACGAGAAGCGCTCCCGGCGATCTGATTCCCGGTCCTGATTTTAAAGCCGGACTTTATACGATACATATTGATAAAGCCAGTGAAGTGATACGATTGACTCCTTACAATTAAGAGGGGATCATGATTAATAGTCTTTAATTTAATATTCAATAGAATTATGTATATATCAATGAAAACATATAGTAAGAAATTTCTGGTTACGTTCTTTTTTTCGATGTTGCCAATGTTATTAATGTCTTGTTCGATGGATCCGGAGAAAGCCTCTTTCTCAATTTCCGGGAATTTGGAGAAGTTACAGATCGGTAATGACGGTTTTACGGAGGTTTATTCGATAAAGTCTAATACGGAATGGAAATTTGTAAACGAGACGGATCAATCTTGGGTTACCATCTCACCGGCCAAAGGGAGTGGAAACGGAACTGTGACAATTACTGCAAATGCAAATACAGGAACCGGACGTACGGCTGTATTCCGCGTAGTACCTAATGGAGTAAAGACACAAGAAATTGAGATCATTCAGGGTAATTCTTATATCCCTACAACTGATGGAGAATTCCCGATTATAGCATGGACCGGAGTGGAAGCAGATAAGTCGCTGGAGAAATTCCCGGTGATGAAAGCATCCGGCATTAATATTTATCTGGGATGGTATGATGATTTGGAAACAACATTGAAGGTGCTTGACGCCGCACAGAAGACCGGAGTGAAAATGATAACCTCTTGTAAGGACCTCTTGTCTGTTGGTACTGCCGAAGAGGTCGTAAAAGCGATGATGAATCATCCGGCTTTGTATGCCTACCATTTGAAGGATGAACCGGAAGTGAATGATTTGCCGGGCTTGGGCGAATTGGTGAAGAAGATTAAAACCATCGACAGCCATCATCCTTGTTATATAAACTTGTACCCTAATTGGGCATGGGGGAAAGAACTTTATTCTGAAAATGTAAAGTCGTTTATAGAACAAGTCCCTGTTCCGTTTATTTCGTTTGACAATTATCCTATTGTCTCTATAAATGGTGCTCCAAGCATTATTCGTCCGGACTGGTATCGGAATCTGGAAGAAATATCGGCTGCTGCTAAAGAGAACAATAAGCCGTTCTGGGCATTTGCACTTGCACTTTCCCATAAACTTGATGAAACTCATTTTTATAAGATACCGACATTGCCCGAGTTGAGATTACAAGTCTTCAGTGATTTGGCTTATGGTGCGCAGGCAATCCAGTATTTTACCTATCGCGGACTTCAACATGATGATCCGACTGAAGTGTATGATTTGGTCAAGACTGTTAATCAGGAAGTACAACAGCTTGCAGGTATATTCTTGGGAGCGCAGGTTATTTCAGTGTCTCATACCGGAAGTGAAATACCGGAAGGGACTACGGCGTTGGGAAGTTTGCCGGCCCCTATAAAATCATTGACTACGAGTGATACAGGTGCTGTTGTCTCTGTATTGGAGAAAGGTAGTAACCAATATCTTGTAGTTGTAAATAAGGACTTTCGTAATGTGATGAATCTGGCAATTGATGTGGATGGTTCTGTTAGCAGAGTGCTGAAGGATGGCTCAACTGTAAGTCCGGATGGTTCTACGATAGCGGTTGAACCGGGGGATATGGTTATATTTACATGGAGAAAATGAATAAAGGTTTCTAATTAGATAAAGTAAAATTCGATTATGAAAAAGATATTACTCTCATTTTTTATTGGCATTATGTTAATAGCCTGCAGTCAGAAAACAGTCTCTGTTCGTGAAGTCTGGACGAAAGAGCAGGCTAATGAATGGTATCAACAATGGGGATGGCTCCGTGGGTGTGATTTTATTCCGAGCACGGCAATCAACCAATTGGAGATGTGGCAGGCTGATACTTTTGATCCGGTGACTATTGACCGTGAATTAGGCTGGGCAGAAGATATCGGAATGAACTGTATGCGTGTATATTTGCACCATCTGGTTTGGGAAACGGATAAGGAAGGTTTTAAGAAACGTATTAATGAATACCTTACTATTGCCGACAAGCATCATATCTCTACCATCTTTGTCTTTCTGGATGATTGCTGGAATCCTACTTATCAGGCAGGAAAACAACCGGAACCACAACCGGGAGTACATAATTCGGGATGGGCGCGTGATCCGGGAGATTTGTATTATAAAGGTGATACGACAGTGATACTTCCGGTCTTGGAGAATTATGTGAAAGATATTCTTACCACCTTTAAGGATGATAAGAGAATTGTGTTGTGGGATTTATATAATGAGCCTGGTGGTTCGGGTGGATATAGATACGGTGAAAGAAGTCTGCCGCTATTGCAAAAGATATTTACGTGGGGACGAACAGTAAACCCGTCGCAACCCTTGTCAGCCGGAGTCTGGGATATGAGTTTGACTAATTTGAATAAGTTTCAGTTGGAAAACTCGGACGTGATAACCTATCACACGTATGAAGGTCTGGATTCGCATCAACAGCTCATTAACACATTGAAGCAATATGGGCGTCCGATGATTTGCACGGAATATATGGCACGTACTCAAAATAGTACTTTTCAGGATATTATGCCGATGCTGAAGAAAGAAAATATTGGTGCAATAAACTGGGGACTTGTAGCCGGAAAGACAAATACAATCTTTGCATGGGATACTCCGTTGCCTGACGTAGCTGAACCGTCTTTGTGGTTCCATGATATTTTCCGTAGCGATGGGACACCTTATTCAATAGAAGAAGTGGAATGTATTCGTTCATTAACTAAATAATTCCCTTATGATAACTATGAGGAATATATGGATAATGATGTTGGGGATATGCTTGTTTGGTTGTGGGGCTGCTAAACAGCCCCTTTCCTCACAGCTTTCTTTAACATGGAAACTGGAAAAAGATAGTGTGGAAGCCAGATATTTTAAGAATACATTCTGTTTGACGAATAACGGGAATAAATCCTTGGCTGATAATTGGGTGATTTATTTTAATCAGACACCAATTTATTATCAGCAACCTATTAATGCCCCGTTGGAAATAGAATGTATTGGTTCGACTTACTATAAAATGTATCCTACTGAACACTATCAGGCGTTGGCACCAGGTGAAACACTCTCTTTTACTATATTGAGTGAAGGAAATGTGATTAATGTATCTTCGGTTCCTGAAGGGGCTTATATTGTAGCTACCGATGAAAAAGGGAAAATGTTGCAGCCGCAAAATATTCCGATTGAGATCGGACTGTTTACGCCCGATGCTCAATGGATTCGTTCGAAGAATAGTTTTCCCTATGCAGATGGAAATTATTTGTATAAGCAGAATAATGATTTCAGCAAGCCTGTAGATTGTGATATGCTTTCTCTCTTTCCTACTCCTAAAAAAGTAGAGAAGACGGGTGGGGTTTCTACTTTCTCTCCAAAGGTAGGTCTGAAGTTTGCCGGTGTATTTAAAGAAGAAGCTCTTTTGTTGAAAAAGCAATTGACTTCACAGTTAGGATGTACCGTTTCTGACAAGGATGAAGAAACAATCATTGAATTGAAGAAAACAGAGCTTCCTGCCACCTGTCAATGTCCGGATGAGTATTACGAAATTGTGATAAAGAATAACCTGCTGACTTTGAAAGCTAATGATGCGCATGGCATATTTAATGCTTGTCAGACATTGGTTGCTTTATTGGATAACATGAAGCTAGCTTCCTCTCCGCTCCCCAATCTTCATATTACCGATTATCCGGACATGGGACATCGGGGAATCATGCTGGATGTAGCCCGTAATTTTACAAAGAAGACGGACTTACTGAACCTGATAGATATACTGTCATTCTATAAAATGAATGTACTGCACCTGCATTTGAGTGATGATGAGGCTTGGCGTGTGGAAATACCCGGATTGGAAGAATTGACAGAAATAGCCTCTCGCAGAGGGCATACTACAGATGAACTGACATGTCTTTATCCTGCTTATGCTTGGGGATGGAATGAGGCAGATACCACCTCATTGGCTAATGGGTATTATTCCCGCAGTGACTTTATGGATATTTTGAAATATGCAAAAGAAAGGCATATCAGAATTATTCCTGAAATAGATATTCCCGGCCATTCACGGGCGGCAATAAAAGCCATGAATGCCCGTTACCGGAAATACATAGATACGGACCGACCGAAAGCGGAAGAATATCTTCTGATTGACTTTGCAGATACTTCCCAATATCTATCGGCACAAAATTTCACTGATAATGTTATTAATGTCGCCATGCCTTCTACATACCGCTTTCTTGAAAAAGTGATTGATGAAATCGGGCGGATGTATCAGGATGCGGGAGTAGAACTGCCTGCTTTTCATGTAGGTGGAGATGAAGTGCCGGAAGGCATTTGGGAAGGTTCTTCTATCTGCCGTACTTTTATGAAAGAACATGGACTGACTAAGATACGGGATTTGAAAGATTATTTTCTGGGGCAAATTCTGGAAATGTTGGATAAACACAATATACAAGCAGTTGGATGGCAAGACATAGTTATGAATCCAGATAATACCGTGAACGAACATTTCAGACATAGCAAGGTCTTGAATTATTGCTGGAATACAATTCCGGAACAGGGTGGGGATGAAGTTCCGTATAAGTTAGCAAATGCGGGCTATCCTATTATACTCTGTAATGTGGGTAATTTCTATTTGGATATGGCCTATTGTTATCATGTGGAAGAACCGGGGTTGCGTTGGGGTGGTTACGTAGATGAGTACGTAACGTTTGATATGTTGCCTTTTGATATTTACAAGTCTTTACGGCGGAATCTGAAAGGTGAATCTGTGGATGTAAAAACAGCCTCAAACGGTAAGCAACCTTTGACAAAAGAGGGTTATAAGAATATCAAAGGTTTGTCCGGACAAATCTGGGCGGAGACAATCCGTAGTTTCGAACAAATAGAATATTATCTTTTCCCAAAAGTTTTTGGGCTGGCAGAACGCGCTTGGAACGCTCAACCATCGTGGGCATTATCTCTGGACAGTAAGGTATATGTAGATGCCAAACGAAAATATAATGCCGGTATTGTAACTTATGAGTTGCCCCGTTTGGCAAAACGAGGTATTAATTTCCGGGTATCTCCTCCAGGTATTATGGTAAGGGACGGATTGTTACTTGTTAATACTACCAATCCCAATGCGGTAATCCGGTATACAACCGATGGCAGTGAACCTACGGAAAGTTCTGTAGAATGGCAAACACAGATAGCATGTGATGCTCCACTGATAAAAGCAAAGGCTTTTTATTTAGGAAAGGAAAGTGTAACTACCGTATTGATAAACGAATCATATTAAATGGTATGTTAAACCCTCCAGAGAAGAAACTCTTTGGAGGGTTTTCTTATTAATTTTGCTTTTAATTCGAATAATTCTCTAAATTTGTGCCATTAACTCGACTAATACATCCATGGAGCATACTGAAACTTTAATCGTGGAGCAGTTGAAGACAGGCAATGAAGATGCCTATCAATACATCTATGACCGTCACTATGCCCTGTTGTGTCATGTCGCGAATGGCTATGTAAAAGATCAATTCCTCGCGGAAACCATCGTCGGAGATACTATTTTTCATTTATGGGAGATTCGTGAAACGCTGGAGATTTCCGTTTCCATCCGTAGCTATTTGTTGAGAGCCGTCCGTAATCGTTGTATCAACTATCTTAATTCAGAATGGGAAAAGCGCGAGATTGCGTTTTCATCTCTGATGCCCGATGAGATAACAGACGATAAAATGACGATATCCGATTCGCATCCGTTGGGGACATTGCTGGAGCGTGAACTGGAAGAGGAAATATATAAAGCCATTGATAAATTGCCGAACGAATGTCGTCGCGTGTTCGATAAAAGCCGTTTTGAAGGAAAATCATACGAAGAAATTTCTCAAGAGTTAGGCATCTCTGTCAATACGGTTAAGTATCATATAAAGAATGCATTAGCATCTTTACAAACGAATCTAAGTAAATATCTGATTACTCTACTTTTATTTTTTTTCGGGTAAAAACGAAAAAAAGTCATTTTTAGACTACCCTCAATTAAAAATCTACTGTCTCCTTTATAGAACGCAGAAAAATGGAAGAAGAAAAGAAACATATTGATGAATTGATTGCAACCTATCTGACCGAAGGTTTGGACAAAAATGCTTTAGCCGAACTAAAAGCATGGATAGCTGCATCACCTGAAAATGAGGATTATTTTATTCAGCAACGGGAAGTCTGGTTCTCTGCCGTGAGCCGTGAAGCCGCGTCGAAATACAATAAAGACAAGGCATTCGATACCTTTAAGAATCGTATCGGGAGCCGGAAGCAAGTGGAGAAAGCTCCTCGCCAGGAATTCCGTTTGTCGGCGTTGTGGCGTTATGCCGCGATTATCGCAGTCATACTTGCAGTAGGATGCTTCTCATATTGGCAGGGAGGAGTGAATGTAAAAGACACTTTTGCAGATATATCCGTAGAGGCTCCTTTAGGATCAAGAACGAAACTTTATTTGCCTGATGGTACATTGGTTTGGTTGAATGCCGGTTCACGAATGACCTACTCACAAGGCTTTGGAGTAGATAACCGTAAAGTAGAATTAGAAGGTGAGGGATATTTTGAAGTCCAACGGAATGAGAAACTCCCTTTCTTTGTAAAGACTAAAGATTTGCAATTGCAGGTATTGGGAACAAAATTTAATTTCCGCGATTATCCGGAAGATCACGAAGTGGTAGTATCCTTGTTGGAAGGGAAAGTGGAATTAAATAATTTACTGAAAAAAGAGAAAGAAGCTTTCCTTGCACCCGACGAGAGAGCGATATTAAACAAAGCGAACGGATTGATGACCGTAGAAACGGTCACAGCCTCCAATGCCTCCCAATGGACGGATGGCTATCTGTTTTTTGATGAAGAACTTTTGCCGGACATCGTGAAAGAACTGGAACGTAGCTACAATGTGAATATCCACATAGCTAATGATTCATTAAATAAATTCCGGTTCTACGGAAACTTCGTCCGTCGGGAACAAAGTATTCAGGAAGTGTTGGATGCGTTGGCATCTACAGAGAAAATACAATATAAAATTGAAGAGCGCAATATAACTATCTATTAACCGGTTACCAGAGATTATAATACTATGATTGTTTAACCTTATAATTGAAGAATATGAGTAAAGGAAATAATACTGAATAGTCTTTAGTGAATGATAAGGAGAGAAAAATAAAAACCGGAAGATCTCGAACATCTTCCGGCTCCTGAATCTCTTCTTCAACAACTTTCAAACGTGAGCATGTTTTCAAAAGAGATTATGCAAAGTTAGCAAAATACATCTCTTTTAAAACGAGTTATTCAAGTTTTAATTAAATAATTTGTTTATTTTATGAATTACAGGAAGAAGGCCATATTAATGGTCGTGGCTCTCTTTTGCCTTAACATAGCAATACTAGCCCAGGCCGTTTCATTGAAAATGAATAATGTTTCAGTGAAAGAAGCAATGACGCAATTGAAGAATAAAAGCGGATATTCTTTCGTATATAAAGTGGGAGACCTGGATACTAGGAAGATTGTAAGTGTAAAGGCAAAACAATTGAATGAAGCTATCGATCAGATATTGTACGGGCAAGAAGTTGTTTATGAGGTAAAGGGCAAGAATATTATTGTCCAAAAAGGGCAAGCGCGGCAGAATACCTCTAAAGACACTAAAAAGCGTAAAGTCACAGGTACAGTGAGCGATGCCAACGGTGAACCGATCATCGGTGCTACCATTAAGGAAAAAGGAACAACCAACGGAACCGCATCTGATTTGGATGCTAAGTTCTCTCTGGAAGTGTCACCGGGAGCTGTATTGGAAGTCTCCTATATCGGTTATCAGACACAGGAAGTAAAGGTGGGCGACCGGGTATCTTTATCTGTCACCTTGGCTGAAAATCAGCAAATATTGGACGAGGTGGTAGTGGTGGGGTATGGTACAACCTCCCGTAAAAACCTGACTACTTCTATCGCTACCGTAAAAACAGAAAAAATATCCAAAGCGGCTACTAGCAATATCTCAGGAATGTTGCTGGGACGTGCTGCCGGTTTGCAGGCAACCGTTGCCAGTCCCCAGCCGGGAGGAGGTATTAATATCTCCATTCGTGGAGGTGGTACACCGATTTATGTGGTGGATGGAGTAGTTATGCCTAGCGGCTCTTTTGAAGTCGGCACGGGAAGTACGTCACTTCCTTCTTCCGTCAATCGTGCCGGACTGGCCGGATTAAACCCCAATGATATTGAATCCATTGAAATCCTGAAGGATGCTTCTGCAGCAATTTATGGTATCGGAGCAGCGGATGGTGTTATTCTGGTGACTACCAAAAAAGGAAAAGAGGGAAAACCGACCATCGTGTATGAAGGAAGCTATTCCGTGCAAAAACATTATCCTTACCTGGATGTATTGAGCGGACCCGAACTGATGAACATGGTGAATGTGTTCAGTAAAGAGAATTATTTATATGACAAAGGCCAGTATCCTTATGGAAATGCCGCTTATGACGATAAATGGACACCTATCTTTACACCGACACAAATAGCCAATGCCCCGACTACGGATTGGCTGGACAAGGTACTGAAAACAGGTGCAGTGACCAATCATAATCTGACGATTAGCGGTGGTTCGGAAAAGTTTAAATACTATCTGGGCGTTAACTACTATAAAGAAGACGCTACCGTTTATAATTCGGATATGGAGCGATACTCCCTGCGTACAAACATCACATCCCAGCTGACTAATTTCCTGAAACTGACAACAATTGTCAACTTGAATCAGAATAATTACACGAACTCTACTGTCGGCGGAGATGTCGGAAACTTAAGAGATCAGGGAGCCGGAGCACTTTTCGGAGCAATCTTCTATCCCTCTTATCTTCCCGTGTACGATGCCGAAGGACAATATAATGTATTCAGCCGGACGCCTAATCCCGTTTCCATGCAAGATATTAATGACAAATCCGAGCAAAATGGTTACTACATGAACTTCTCACTGGATGTCGATATTATCAAGAATATGCTTTCGGCAAAAGTTTTGTATGGCTTGAACAAGGAAAATACTTCTCGTGATTCATACATACCTTCTGATGTTTACTACGCATTGCAACGTAAATCCAGAGGAAACTTAGGATATGGAAAAAGGCAGCAAAGCACTCTCGAAGGTACATTAACATTCCAACATAAATTTGGAGAGTTATTGGATATGAATTTGATGGCCGGTATGGGACGTTATCTTGATAGTGGCGATGGTTCGGATATATCTTATGAAAATGCCAATGACCATATACAGGGAAGTAGCGTAGGTATGGCAGACGGTCCTTTCTATCCGACTTCCTATAAATATAAGAATGAAAAGAGATCACAGTTTGTCAGAGGAAGTTTCGACTTATTCGGACGCTATGTAGTATCCGCTTCATTGCGTCGTGACGGTACGGATAAATTCTTTCCCAGTAAGAAATACGCCTTCTTTCCATCTGTTTCTCTTGCATGGAAGATGAACGAAGAATCATTTATAAAGAATATCTCCTGGATTAATATGTTGAAATTAAGAGCCAGTTACGGTGAAACAGGTAGCGATAACCTGGGTACAACACTATACGGTATTGTAACGACAACCCGCGAGGATGTTCAATTCAATAATAACTCGGTAACTTACATTCCCTACATATTGTCCGGCGCTAACTATGAAGATGTCACCTGGCAAAAGACAGTCATGAAAAATATCGGATTGGATTTTTCTATTTTTAGAGATCGAATCTGGGGTAGTGTAGATGTATTCCGTAACGACGTAACCCATTTGTTGGGAACAGCGCCGACAGAATTATTGGGAATGCACGGAACACGTCCAATTAATGGAGGGCATTATAAACGTACCGGAGTAGATGTAAGTCTGAACTCATTGAATCTCCAGACACATGATTTTAAATGGACCTCTCAAATTACGATGTCCCATTATAACGCAGTATGGATAGAACGTATGCCTAACTATGATTATCAGAAATATCAGAAAAGGAAAAATGAACCGATGAATGCATTCTATTATTATAAAACGACCGATATTATCGATGTGGATAAGAGTAATATGCCCGAATCGCAACGTTCATTGGGACCTGCCGCCTGTATGCCGGGTTATCCTATTGTCGAAGATAAAAACGGTGATGGAATTATTGACGTGAATGACTCTTACATGGATAACATGCTTCCTAAATTATATTTTGGTTTTGGCAATACATTTACATGGAAAAACTTTGATCTGGATATATTTATGTACGGACAATTAGGTGTAAAGAAATGGAATGACGCATATAGTTATAGTGCAGATGCCGGAAATCTCTCCAGAGGAGTGGATGCGCACAATGTTGGTATCTATTCTTATAACATCTGGAATACCCAGACAAACATGAACGGACATTTCCCGGGTATCGCAATCAGTAAATCAGTGGCTTTACCCGAAAATCTGGGCTTTGATTATACAAGAGAAAATGCCTCTTATGTGCGTGTGAGAAACATCACATTGGGATATAACCTGGGTCCCAAAGAATTATCCATATTTAAAGGGTATATTAGAGGAATACGTGTGTTTGTCGACTTTCAGAATCCTTTGACCTTTACCAAATACAAAGGATATGACCCTGAAATCAACACTTCTTCTTCGAATCTGACCGGAGGACAATATCCTCAAATGAGAGTTTATTCAATAGGTGCAAAATTAACCTTCTAAACTTCAAGCTATGAAATCTAACAAATTATGTCGTATGAAAAAGAAGTTCTTTTTACCGATGCTTGTTTCCTTGCAACTCTTATTCGGTAGTTGTGAGAATAATTTTGATCCTTATATTTACGGAGCTTTGTTACAGGGAGAATATCCTTCCACAGAGCAAGAGTATGTTTCCTATATGATGGTTTGCTACCTGCCTTATACTACGGTTTGGACGTATGATATGGGTTCGGGTGGTTTACAACATGGTATTCATATACAGTCTGGAGGAGCGGTGCGTATGTTTGATTCTGCTTCTGATATATGTGCGCCTGCTACCACAGTAGGTGCAGACTGGGAACGCCTTAGTAAAGGAGATTACAGTAATTGCTTTTATTACTGGCGTGGAAATGTAGACGACGGTGGTAACTTGAATCATTTCCCGAAAACAGCCCAGGTGACCCGTATGACTGAAGTGATTGGAACGTTGGAAAAAGCTCCCCTGACTGCTCTTACGGAAGAAAAGAAGAATAATTTACTTGGAGAAGCACGTTTGTGTCGTGGATTGATGATGTACTTCCTGTTGCATGTTTACGGTCCCGTACCGGTAATCCTGGATCCCGAAAAAGTAATTGATCCGGAAGCGTTGTCGAATACCGTGCGCCCTTCTTTGGATGAAATGACTCAATGGATTACGGATGATCTGGAATTTGCCGCAAAGAATGCTCCCGAAGTAGCCCCGGATTTGGGACGCTATACGCGTGACTATGCCCGCTTCTGCCTGATGAAACACTGTCTGAACGAGGGTGAACACATGGAAGGTTATTATCAGAGAGCGATTGATATGTATAATGAACTCAATACGGGCAAATATGATTTGTTTAAAACCGGAAGTACTCCGTACGTTGACCTGTTCAAGAATGCCAATAAATTCAATAAAGAAATGATTATGGCTGTCAGTTGTAGCCCTACTGCTGATGGTAACCCGAAGCATGGAAATGCGAATCCTTTCCTGATGTGGGCTTTACCTTCTGATGTGGCAAAAGGGGATCCTTTTCCAATGGGAGGTGGATGGTTCCAGGCTTTCAGTATGGATAAAAAATACTACGATGCTTTCGAAAGCAACGACGGTCGTCTGAAAACCATTGTAACCAGTTATAAGGACAAGAATGGTGTCGTTATCAACAAAGATAATCTGGGGGTGAGATGGAACGGATATATTATAAATAAATTCCCGCAGGAAACGATGACTACTTTCCAGGGTACCGATATTCCTTTGGCAAGATGGGCCGATGTATTATTGATGTATGCAGAGGCAGAAGTGCGTAAAACAGGAACTGTACCTTCCGTAGCTGCTATAAATGCGGTGAATCAGGTGAGGAAAAGAGCCGGGCTGTCGGACTTACCGAGTGTGACAACCAATACAAAAGACGCTTTTTTAAACGCTATTTTGATAGAGCGGGGACATGAATTTTTCTATGAAGGTAATCGAAAGATTGACTTGATCCGTTTTAATAAATACGCGCAAGAAATGTATAAGGCGAAAGGCATAATGCCGACGCATCAGTACATGCCGATTCCTAACTATGCAGTCGAACAGGCCATTTCTTATGGAAAAGAGCTGAAGCAGACTTGGGAACGTCCGGGTTGGGCGGAGGATAAGAGCAAAGCGCAACAAAGTATAAATTAAACCTATTAACTGAATAAAAGATATGAAACGTATGAGTTACTATATAATTGGTCTATTATTGTCTTTAATGAGTTGGTCGTGTTCGGATGATGCAGAAACAGGCAGAGAAGAAATTCCGGTGGAAACTGATGGCGGATATTTGTTCGCCCACATGACTAATGCAAATTATGGAAAGTTATATTATGCTGTTTCCCGGGATGGCATCAACTGGGAAACACTGAATAAAGGCCGGATCATCAATAGCGCTTACATTGGACATCCTGATATTTGTCAGGGACATGACGGAGCTTTCTATATGATTGCAGTCAATCCGCTGGCTTTGTGGCGTTCGGAAAATCTGGTGACATGGACATCTACCCAGTTGAATGAAATGATTTTTAATCGTAGTAATGCACAGGGATTCTATACTACCTATTATTGGGGAGCACCCAAAATGTTTTATGACAAGGATAGCGAACAGTACATTATAAGCTGGCATGCCTGCAACGACCCGGATAAGGACGATTGGGACAGTATGCGCACTCTCTATGTGTTGACAAAGGATTTCGAGACCTATACGGAACCACAGAAATTATTCAATTTTACTGGTACGGATGAGAATATGGCTATTATCGATGCTATTATCCGTAAAGTAAACGGTGTTTATTATGCGATCATGAAAGACGAACGCGATCCGGCTGTTGCTCCGGAAACAGGGAAAACAGTCCGTATTGCCACCTCTTCCAATCTGACTGGTCCCTATACCAATCCGGGAGCACCTGTCACTCCGAATGATATGATGCGTGAAGCACCTATTTTTATCGAACGGCCGAATCATAGCGGTTGGTTTATTTATGCGGAATCTTATGCAGCCAAACCTTATGGGTATCATTTGTTTCAGTCGACCTCTATGGACGGGCCATGGAAAGAACGTACTTTCTCCGGACCTAATGTAAAGGATGGTACGGACAGACCCGGCGCACGACACGGCTGTATTGTGAAGGTGAACGAAACAGTTTATCAAGCTCTGCTGAAAGCATATAAAAAATAAATGTATAATCTTAATATGACTGCATTATGAAATATTATATATATACGGTCCTTCTGTTGCTGTTAACGGCATCTTGCAGTGATGACGTACAGAAATGGGATCAATGGCCGGAATGGAAACTTGCCTCTCCTCTTTCTGTAGGAGGTCAAGTGTTGGATGAAGAGATTTACTCTAATTTTCAGGGAAAAAAGCTTCATCTGGAAAAAGGACAGGAAGTCGAGTTTTCGGGGATTGACGAAATAGAATCCATTCTTTCACCGGATTACTTTGAATATGTGTCCGAAAATAAGGCCCGTTTCAAAGGAGAGACGGCTGATTATAGTGTGCTTTATGATCCTGCTAATGAGCTTTTGTACATAGAAAAAGCCGGGGCGACCTATCCGGACGGATTATGGTTCTGCGGAGCCAACTGGGGACATCCTCAAGCGAGGCTGGTTACCACAAGCGGTTGGAGTATGGACGGACCTAACAATGTGCTTTATTGTTATAAAAGTGCCGACAATGTTTTTCAACTGACTCTCTATCTGGCTAATAACTTCTCATTTAAGTTTTTCAAGCATAGAGGCTGGGGAGAGGGAGACAATGAGATCACTACTCTTCCCGAAGATAATATCACTCTAACTACCCCTTTCTTGGTTGCCGGAAAGACGGGAGGAGATTTTATTCCGGGACCGCTGTTCCAACCCGGAGTTTATCTTATCACGCTCGATTTGAACAATAACACTTGTGCTTTTGAAGCGAAAGATGAGAATATTCAAGAACAATCTTTCCTGGTTAACGGTCAGGAAATGGGTATATTAGAAGAGGCTTCATCTTTTCTGGGCATTGCTTTGGAACTTCATAAAGGTGATGAAGTGACTTTCAGCAATTTTGGTGATGTGAGAAAGATGCTTCAACCGGATTTCTTTGAAAACATAATAAAAGATAAAGCTACATTTATAGGAGTAGACGGAAACTATAAATTGTATTATGATCCGATAAACAAACTGACATATCTGGAAAACCGCTCGGTAAATTATCCGGATGGGTTATGGGTTTGCGGATCCAGTTTCGGACATCCTCAAGCCGGACGGGTGACTGTCGGTGCATGGACTTTCAACTTGCCGAGTGATGCATTCCAGTGTGTGAAGGTAGCAGACAATATTTTTGAAACCACTCTTTATCTGGTTAAAGATTTCCAGTTTAAATTCTACAAACAACGTCCTTGGGGAGGTGAACTGGCTAGTACTATTGTCAATACGCAACCTGTTAATTTATTGGGTAAGGGATGGTATTACAGTGATCCGGCAACAGGTGGCACTGGTGGCGGACATTTTACCGGTGATTTTGTAGCCGGACCGGATTTCACACCGGGAGTATATCGTGTCCGGATAGATTTGAATAAGAATATATGTATGTTTATTGATAAGGTGGATGAAGGACAACTTGGACCGGAATCTTATAAAATAAATGGTACGGAACTGACTCAATCTACTAATCCAAGCTATATCGCTGTAGAGTTAAACCTCACGAAAGGACAAGTGGTCGATTTCGAAGGATTTAGTTATCTGGACTATATGCTTCAACCGGAATACTTTACGAATGAAAATGGACAATATACGTTTAACGCTCCGGACGGTAAGTATCGGATTTCATATAATAAGGATAGAGAACTTATATATGTAGAGAAAACGACCGATACGGAATTCCCGGAAACAGTATGGATAACTGGAGCTGCCTTCGGCCATCCTAGAATCAGCGGACTCCTTCCCGATGACATTGGAAATTGGGGATGGGATAATCCAAAAGACTTTATTTGTTGTGTGAAGACCGGAGATCGTGTATATGAAACTAACCTCCTTCTGAACAACGATTTCATGTTCAGATTTTATAAAAGAAAAGGTTGGAATAATGAAATTACTTCGTTTGATGTGACCATCGTATCTGAAGGTGATTTAATAGCCCGGGGCGGTTATTGGGATGGAGATCAATGGAAGGAAACAGAGAACTTTGGACCGGGAAATAATTTCAGAGCCGGTATATATCATGTCAAACTGGATATGAATACAAATACCTGTACGTTTACAAAGAGATAATAGTCTGACATAGGTATTAGTGTTACATAAGATAAAGAGGCCGGGTTTCACCGAAACACGACCTCTTTATACAAATAGCAATGTGGCTTTTTCTTTCAGAAATGTCTTATCATATAGATTCTAAAAATAATATTCATGAAGAATTTCCTATTTGTCTTAACTTTATTGTTTTCATTATCATCCTTTTCCCAGTCTCCGGTCGATAAGTCTTTTCCTCCGGAAGAGTTGTTTGCTTTGGGCTCTTACTATTATCCCGAGCAATGGGATTCCTCCCAATGGGGGCGTGATTTGAAGAAAATGTCGGAAATGGGCATCAAATTCACCCATTTTGCAGAGTTCGCCTGGTCTATGATGGAACCGGAAGAGGGAGAATATCATTTTGAATGGCTGGATCGTGCAGTCTCTCTGGCGGAGAAGTATGGTCTGAAAGTAATCATGTGTACACCTACCCCCACGCCTCCCGTCTGGCTGTCGAAAAAATATCCCGACATACTGATTCAACGGGATAATGGAGTGACCATTCAACACGGACGACGTCAGCACGCTTCCTGGAGTAGCGATCGCTACCGTCATTATGTAGAAAATATCGTTTCCCGCCTGGCAATACATTATGGCAATAATCCCACTGTTATCGGCTGGCAGATTGACAATGAACCGGGACACTACGGGGTGGTAGATTACAGTGAAAATGCACAAGCCAAATTCCGTATCTGGTTACAGAAGAAATACGGCACTATTGACAAACTGAATGATACCTGGGGTGCCTCTTTCTGGAGTGAAACCTATCAGAACTTCGAGCAGGTTCGCCTTCCCAACCAGCAGGAAGTACCTGATAAGGCCAATCCTCACGCCATGCTCGATTTGAACCGCTTTATGGCGGATGAACTGGCAGGCTTTGTCAATATGCAGGCAGACATCCTTCGGCGGCATATCCACAAAGACCAATGGATCACTACTAACCTGATACCTATTTTCAATCCGGTCGATCCGGTACGGATCGATCATCCGGACTTCCTGACCTACACCCGCTATCTGGTGACCGGACATAATCAGGGAATAGGCAGCCAGGGTTTCCGGATGGGTATTCCGGAAGATCTCGGTTTCTCAAACGACCAGTTCCGTAATCGCGTAGGTAAAGCCTTTGGAGTTATGGAACTCCAACCCGGGCAGGTGAACTGGGGAGTGTATAACCCCCAACCTTTACCCGGTGCCATCCGTATGTGGGTGTATCACGTCTTTGCAGGTGGTGGAAAATTCGTATGCAATTACCGTTTCCGTCAACCTCTGAAAGGCAGTGAGCAATATCATTACGGTATGATAATGACTGATGGAGTAACTCTTTCTCCGGGCGGTGAAGAATATGTACGCATTACGCAGGAGATGAAAAAACTGCGTGCCGCCTACGATAAGAAAAATCGTATGCCCGGTCAACTGGCCTCCCGGCGTATTGGTTTACTTTTCGATATGAGTAATTATTGGGAAATGGAGTTTCAGCGGCAGACGGATCAATGGCGGACGATGGCTCACGTGCATAAATATTACAATCTGCTAAAATCTTTTGCAGCTCCTGTAGACGTGATTTCGGAGAAAGAGGATTTTTCCGGTTATCCTTTCTTGATAGCTCCTGCCTATCAGTTGCTTGACAACAAGCTGGTGGAACGTTGGACTGAATATGTGAAGAAGGGAGGACACCTGATCCTGACTTGCCGTACCGGTCAGAAAGACCGTGACGCCAAACTGTGGGAGGCTCCTTTGGCTGCTCCGATTCATCAACTAGCCGGAATAAATAGCCTGTATTATGACCATCTGCCCCACAATCTGTACGGAAAGATCGATTTCGAGGGTAAGGAATTTGCCTGGAATAATTGGGGAGACGTACTGACACCGGCTGCCGGAACAGATGTGTGGGCTGTCTATACAGACCAGTTCTATAAGGGAGCTGCTTCCGTGATACACCGCAAACTGGGTAAAGGAACGGTCACTTATATCGGAACGGATACCGATGACGGCAAACTAGAAAAAGAGGTAGTGCGTCGTGTATATACGGAAGCAGGAGTATCGACCGAAGATCTGCCGTACGGAGTAGTGAAAGAATGGCGCGACGGTTTTTATATCGCTTTAAATTATACATCGGACGTTCAGGAAATAGCCATTCCCGACAAGGCGGAGATACTGATCGGCAGTGCATGCCTCGAAGCTGCGGGAGTAGTGGTGTGGAAAGAAAAATCAGACAACAGGCATAAATAATCAGCTGACAGGAAAAATGAAGATAAAGAATTTGGTCTTTTATACCCTTTACGGGTTTACTCTCTTTGTTTGATCTTAAGATAAAAAATGAACAAATAGATTTATATATTAATCAATTGAAATAGCATGAAAAATAAATGGTGTGTTAATGTTGTGTTTTTATTCTTTTTGGGGATATGTGTATGCGCCTGTACACAGGATTCTAATTCTTCAAACAACAGCCGTTGGTCGGAAGAGAAGATACAGGAATGGTATGACAATCAGCCTTGGTTGGTAGGTTGCAATTATATTCCGGCAACGGCAATCAATCAGATAGAAATGTGGAGTGCGGTTACTTTCGATTCTGAGCAGATAGACAAAGAACTTTCATGGGCACATGAACTGGGCTTTAATACCTTACGCGTTTTCTTGAGCAGTGTTGTATGGCAAAATGATGCAACAGGAATGAAAAAACGTGTGGATGAATTCTTGAATATTTGTCGGAAGTATTCAATCCGTCCTATGTTTGTGTTCTTTGATGATTGTTGGAATCCAGAGTCGGCTTATGGCAAACAACCGGAGCCGAAGCCGGGAGTTCATAATTCCGGATGGGTACAGGACCCTTCATGCAGCTTGCGCAAGGATACGCTGACTTTGTATCCTTTTCTACAAGAGTATATCAAAGATATTGTACGCACTTACGCTCATGATGATCGGATATTGATGTGGGATTTGTATAATGAACCCGGAAATAGTAAACACGAGGAAACCTCTTTGTCTTTATTGACCAATGTTTTTCGCTGGGTACGCGACTGTAAACCGTCACAACCGATTACTGCCGGTATCTGGGACTATAATTCTTCCCGCAAGAATGTTCTGAATGCATTTATGCTGAATCATTCGGACATTATCTCTTATCATAATTACGATAATGAGGCACGGCATGCCGAGTGCATCAAATTTCTAAAGATGCTTAACCGTCCGTTGATCTGTACCGAATATATGGCCCGCCGCAATGACAGCCGTTTTTGCAATGTTCTTCCTCTGATGAAAAAAGAAAAGACCGGAGCTATTAATTGGGGATTTGTTGCAGGAAAGACAAATACTATTTTTGCCTGGGATGAAGTGATTCCGTCGGGAGAAGAGCCGGAGTTATGGTTCCATGATATTTATCGTTCTAACGGAGTACCTTTTCAACAGGAAGAAGTCGATTGCATAAAATCTCAGACAGGAAAAAGATAGAATCCCGTATTCATTTTTCATTTCTGTTTTTTAGTTTTCATATAGGTTACTACCATATATTATTTTATTTTTGCATCATTCTTCTTATGATTTGATAACTACTATAATTAAAACCATGAAAAAACTGAAGATTTTATTATTTCTATGTGTTGTCGCATGTACGCTTACGGTACAAGCACAAAAACAATTTACCTTGAATTCTCCGGATGGGAAACTCCAAACAACTATTACCGTCGGTGATAAGTTGACTTATGACATCCATTGTGACGGACGTCAGATACTGGCTTCTTCTCCAATTTCAATGACATTGGAGAATGGAGAAGTTTGGGGAGAGAAAGCAAAGTTGGCCGGCACTTCCGGGAAAAAAGTAGATCAGATGATTCCTTCTCCTTTCTATCGCGCCAACGAACTAAGAGATTACTATAATGAACTGACTCTCCGGTTTAAGAAAGATTGGAACGTAGAGTTTCGTGCTTACAATGATGGTATTGCATATCGCTTTGTCAGCCGGTCGAAGAAACCTTTCAATGTAGTGGATGAAACTGTAGATTACCGTTTCCCGTCCGATATGGTAGCCTCTGTTCCGTATGTAAAAGCGGGGAAAGATGGTGATTACGAATCCCAATATTTCAATTCTTTCGAGAACACTTATACTACTGATCGATTATCGAAACTGAATAAAAAACGTTTGATGTTTCTGCCGTTAGTAGTGGATGCTGGTGAAGGTGTCAAGATTTGTATCACAGAATCCGGTTTGGAGAATTATCCCGGTCTCTATTTATCTGCTGCTGAAGGGGAAAAACGGTTGACGGGTCAATTCGCTCCTTATCCCAAGAAGACGGTGCAGGGCGGACACAATCAACTTCAGATGTTGGTGAAAGAGCGTGAAGCTTACATTGCCAAAGTAGATAACCCCCGAAGTTTTCCATGGCGAATGAGCATTGTTACCACTTCCGATAAAGATTTGGCGGCAAGCAACTTGAGCTATTTGTTGGCTGCTCCTTCCCGTCTGACGGATATTTCATGGATCAAGCCCGGTAAAGTGGCATGGGATTGGTGGAATAACTGGAACTTGGATGGCGTTGATTTTATCACCGGAGTAAATAATCCGACTTATAAAGCATATATTGATTTCGCTTCTGCAAACGGAATAGAATATGTAATCCTTGATGAAGGTTGGGCAGTCAACCTGCAGGCGGATTTGATGCAAGTAGTGAAAGATATTAATCTGAAAGAACTGGTAGATTATGCAGCTTCCAAAAATGTAGGTATCATTCTTTGGGCTGGTTATTATGCCTTCGATCGTGATATGGAGAACGTTTGCCGTTATTTTGCCGACATGGGAGTCAAAGGCTTTAAGGTCGATTTTATGGATCGTGACGATCAGTATATGACAGCATTCAATTATCGGGCTGCCGAAATGTGTGCTAAATATAAATTGATTCTCGATTTGCATGGAACGCATAAACCGGCCGGCTTGAATCGTACCTATCCGAATGTGTTGAACTTTGAAGGGGTTAATGGCTTGGAACAGATGAAATGGAGTCCGGCTTCGGTCGATCAGGTGAAGTATGACGTACTGTTGCCTTTCACCCGTCAGGTTTCTGGTCCGATGGATTACACCCAAGGCGCGATGCGTAATGCTTCGAAAGGTAACTATTATCCTTGTAACTCGGAACCTATGAGCCAGGGAACTCGCTGTCGCCAACTTGCTCTGTATGTGGTATTCGAGTCTCCTTTCAATATGCTGTGCGATGCGCCAAGCAACTATATGCGCGAACCGGAATCGACCGAATTTATTGCCAATATTCCGACCGTATGGGATGAAAGTATCGTGCTTGATGGTAAAATGGGAGAGTACATCGTAACGGCACGCCGGGCAGGAAATGTCTGGTATGTAGGTGGAATTACCGATTGGACGGCACGTGACATTGAAGTCGATTGTTCCTTCTTGGGCGACAAGACATACGATGCTACATTATTTAAAGATGGAGTGAATGCCCACCGGGTTGGACGTGATTATAAATGTGAATCTTTCCGGATAAAGAATGACAGTAAGTTGAAGATTCATTTGGCACCCGGAGGCGGTTTTGCACTGAAGATCAAATAATAGCTACTTTAGGTTCTATATTCTATCTAAATATTGAACCGGATTTGATAAGTTTGAAATAGGTTCGATGCTGTTCAGTAAATTTGATACAGCATCGAATTTTTATGAACAGGTTGATTGAAGACCTGCCATGCAATGACAAATTAGAACGTGTCAGGATAATGCCGCAATACCTGTTCCTATCAGATTGGCATTATTCATACTTTTTATGTCGATCTCTACGTCTTCCAAACCAAATAAACTGAAGAGTTCCCGTAATTTCTCCATGACAATCATATTATAGTTTTTATCTTTTCTGTTCTTGCTCCAGAAAAGACTTCCTTCGGCAACCAGGCAAATTCTCCTTATCTCCTTATTGTATGACTTTAGCAACATGATAAGCCCTGTAAGTGAAGCTGCAACCAATTGCGCTGATCTGCCATATATCCACTGTGCTACCTGCACATACACTTCTTTATAAATATCGGGATAGTTCATGATAGAGGTAAGCTTTTGTGCATCGAATTTTTCTTCAAATTCTTCCAGAGGGAAAGTCGCTTTTAGAATGTCTCCCAAGTACATGCCGGATACAGCTTTCTCGAAACGTTGTCTTCCCGGATTGTCGGAGATTACATCTACCGTATTATCTACTGCGGTGAGGAATGGTGGATGGAAGTTCCCTGACTCCAGATTAACGGGAATCAAGCCATCAACCTTATGTGACGGACTTAACTTCTTAATTTTGTCAGCCGGAATAAAAGTAGCCATATTGGTACCTGTTCCCACAATCAGACCTATATATGCATCGTAACTGCTGTCGGTAAGTCCTGCGAATAAACTGGCTACGGTGTCATTAAGTACTTTTATATTCGTAAACTTGATTTTATTTCTTTCGTTTAGATAATCCAATAAAGGCTTCCCTACCACTTCTCCGATCATCTCTTTTATGTCAACTCCTTTTGTCCAGCGTAAGAGTTTTGCATCTCCGCTTGGCACAGACTCTGTCGGATAAGAAAAGCAATATCCGATTGGCATTTCTTTTTCCCGTTTTATTCCGGTAATCATGTCTGCCAATTCTTTGAATAATTCCTCGCGGGTATAGCCGGGAGATTTCATAACCGACATGTCTTTCTTCCAACCATTGTTGGGGTGAATAGTTGGAGGAACTTTACTGAAGTCAACGATTGCCACCCGATAATTGGTTCCTCCCAAATCAAGCACTAACGATTTACCATTAATACTACTTGCTTTCGGAGTGATAAAAGTTGGAATGCATTGTATCTCTGCATTTTCAGTGTTCAATCCCTCTTCTACTTTTGCTTTGAATGAACGGGCAATTTCTTTGAGTTGCTCATTATCTAACTGAAAAATATTCTTCTCCATGATATTGACTTTTATTGTGTATACTATGATATATATGAATAACAACTGAAAAGGAATTTTGCTCGGTCGGTATACGGTATATGGATTCGGCCGGATTCCTGATTTATCTCTTTCTTTTTTGCTCTTTCCTAAAAAATAACCTTTCGTTGAATTCAAGTTCTCCTGCAAATGATTTTTCATTTTCATTTCTCATGTTCTCATAAGTTGTATGGTATTTGTTTGTAAATCAATAATATAATGCTATGAGAAATAAACTGTAAAGTGGTATTTCTCATAGTATTTCCATCATTTATCCTTAAAAAAGCTGCATTTCTCATCGGTTTCAACTCATTTTTCCTCTTATTCTCATACTCCTTTTATCTGTTTTGCTTATTTCTCATGCATGATGGCTGCAGCTTTTCCCGAACTCTCGCCGGACTTACGATTATTCCTTTCCTTATGTTGTTTATTAATCAACTTCCTATTGTTTACTGCTTTCCTGTGTATCATTCACCTTATATCTTACTGTTTTCCCTTACTCATTGCCATTTCTTCCTGCTACAGGGCAGACGCATTAAAAATTATTTTCCTGTAAAAGTTGTGACAAATATTTTTCATCCCATCCGGCTTTTAGTCTT